>ERZ791920.679-NODE-679-length-27394-cov-3.639233_pt1 | contig 27394 bp, 26 predicted proteins | sample MGYA00510136_ERZ791920 | MGnify/ENA primary metagenome ERZ791920 (study PRJEB30046, sample SAMN00792066) | human gut metagenome | study: EMG produced TPA metagenomics assembly of the A metagenome-wide association study of gut microbiota in type 2...
AGGACGCATCCCTGTCACGGATGAGATCACGAGTTCGAGTCTCGTACGGACCGTAAATGGCTCGGTAGCTCAGTTGGTAGAGCAACGGATTGAAGCTCCGTGTGTCGGCGGTTCGATTCCGTCCCGCGCCACTAGCCATTTTATTATCGTTCAGCCACGTTATGATAATGGGGTTGAACGATTTTTTCTTTTTCTCCAAAAATGTAAAACGACGCAATCAGTAAATGATCACCGATGTTTTTTATGCTTATGAAAGCGTCAAATACGAATTCGCTATTGAAAGATTGATGTCCAAATAGTTTAGGTGAACTATCCATCAGCAGCTTTTGCACGATAACATAATGAAAAACACGCTGTCCTAACCTCAGTATGGCTAGAACAGCGTGTTTTTGGCTGCCGGATTATTTTTGCTGGTCTTTTAAAAGCTCAACGATTTCGGCTAGGTATTTTTCCTCAGCACTTGGCTCAGGAGCAGTGGGTTCTTCTTTATGGCGAAGCATTAACTTATTCACCAACTTCACGATTAAGAAAACTACAAAAGCAATAATCAAGAAATTAATAACTGCATTTAAAAAAGCCCCATAACGGAAATGTGCTTCCCCAAAACTAAAGACAAGGTTGGAAAGATCAATCTTGCCCAAAAAGATTCCGATTAAAGGGTTAATCAGATTTTTAACCAGGGAATTCACGATGGCAGTAAAAGCTGAACCAATGATTACCCCGACGGCCATATCCATGACATTGCTGCGTGAAATAAATTCCTTGAATTCCTGCAACGTTTTTTTCATTAAAGTATCTCCTGTTATTCTTAGAGCAACAGTAAGATTATATGCTAAATCAACTAATTGAGCAATTAAAAATTAAATTTAGTATCCATATAATTAAAAATATTATAGTTATTAAAGTTAATCAAGTGACTAATTATTGCTTGTAAAATTAAGAAGGTTGATTGTATAATATTAGAAATTTTTAATTTAAGAGAGGAATTCTAATTATGTTCAGTCAAATTGGTGAACTCATTTTTAATAATGAGGCCGTTGCTAAGACTTCTGATTTTACAATGGGATTGGAAGTCGAGATGCAGCGCGTGGATGAAACCGGCAATGTCAGTCAAGAACCGTATCCGGCCGCGATTGGCGATGAAAAGACCAATCCTTGGCTGACCAATGACTATTTGGAGACGATGCCTGAAATGGTAACACCGGCTGCCAGCCACTCATTAGATGCAATGCATTATCTTTATAAAATCAATAATGCTCTGCGTGCGGCCCTGGCTCCTGGTGAACTGCTCTGGCCACTGTCAATGCCGCCTAAGCTGCCAGCTGATAAATCACAGCTGCGTTTGGCAAAGATGGGGCCCAAAAAAGAGGCGTATTTGAAAGAGTGGACCAAGCGTCACAGCTATTCAGAAGGGACGCCGTGTGGAGTACACATTAATCTAAGCATTGATCAGCATATTATCGATCTGGTCAAAGCAGGCTTTCCCGATAAGTTTAAGGACGAAAAAGCAGTTCGCAACTATTTGTACGCGGTGTTAGCCCAAGGATTCGTTCGCTATCGCTGGTTTATTACTTACCTGTTTGGTGCCAGCCCGATTGCCGAGGCTAATTATTTTGAAAAAGGGCAGGGATTTGATCATCCAGTCCGCAGCATTCGCCAAAGTTCATATGGTTTTGGAACCAAATTTAAAGGTGACTATACTGATGTTCAAAGCTATGTTGATCGAATTGAAGACGGGGTTAAGCAGGGAATTTTGACTTCAGATTATGAATTTCATGGCAGCGTGCGGTTCAAGGGCAATGCCAACCTAAAAGAGCTGCCCAAGACTGGGGTGGAATATATTGAGCTGCGCATGCTGGATCTGGATCCCAGCAGTTCAGTTGGTGTCAGAACGGATACGCTGCGTTTTATTCGTCTGCTGGCCAGTTATTTTATTATGCACCCAGCCTTGCCGCTTGCAGAGGTTAATCGAGTCCTGGATAATGCAGACGAGATGAATGATGTGGTGGCTAAAGAACTGCCAACTGAACCTTGCCATTATCAAAACAAGGCTTTGGCAATGATCAAGAGTCTGGAGCGCTATGCCAACCAGATTCAACTGGGACCAGAATTTTCCGAGATTTTGGAGGATCTGGAAGACCGGGTTATCAATCCTAAAACCACACCAAGCGCTAAGCTGATGAACTACATCGAAAACGGTTCTTTAGAAAGCTATGCACTGCGCCGGGCGCGTCGCTATCAAGAAGCGGCCATGGAATCGCTGCATCCGTTCCAGGGATTTGCCGGTGATCATATTCCAAATGCCGATGAGCTGAAGCGAGAACTTGATAAATAGACGAATTTAAGATTAGACATAAAAAACGGCACTGCCAGCTTGAAGCTTATGCAGTGTCGTTTTTATGCTAGTTGTTTTGATTATCGGTATGATGACGCTTGGCTGCAACCTTGGCTGAGCGGCGGATAAAGTCGCCAAACAAGGCCTGTGATTCGCGGTAATGCTTGTACATATTTTCAGGATGCCACTGCACGGCCAGAATCTGATCACTGTCACTCGATTCTAGGGCTTCAATGACTAGATCCTGCGCGCGGGCAGCGACCTTAAGCGAAGGCGCTACCCGATCAATGGCCTGGTGGTGTCGCGAATTGATATAAGGATGCTTGCCGATCAGCTTGTAGAGGCGACTGTCCAGGTCAACGTCAATATGATGCGAAGGCAGATTGCCTGGGGCACCTTGAACATGTTTTAAATGAGCGTCTGGATTCTCAGAAAGGTCTTGATACACGGTTCCACCCAGCCCAATGTTGATCAGCTGCATACCGCGGCAGATTCCTAAAATGGCCTTGCCGGACTGAACCGCCCCCTTGAGCAGTGCAATCTCAAACAGGTCCCGTTTACGGTAGGTCATTCCCAGATTCATGTGTGGCTCTTGACCGTAAAATGTTGGATCAACATCGGCCCCGCCAGCAAAGACAATCCCATCAAAAGTCTCGAGATATTCAGGCGCTAAGTCGGGCTGCACGCTTGGAAAAATAATCGGCACGCCCCCTGATTTAACAACGGCTTCAATAATCGGCCGCGGCGCAAATGGAGCATTGCGCTCGTTGATAACGTTGGTGGCTTCAGTCAAGGTTGCGGCTGGAATCGCAATTTTTGGTTTCATTAGAAAAATCCCCCATTTGCAAAAATCTTATTAGAATGAACTTATCATACTTAATCAGAAAAAGTACAGTTAAATGCTGAAAAATATTAAAAAAAGATGATAAAGCGATTAGTGAAACAGTTGGTGCCAGTTGGCCGTTGCTTTTAATTTTTTTGAAAATTGGTCGTAATCGCTGAAATAAAGGCATTTGGTGACGAGAAAGCTGAATTTTCATAACGATTTACTAAAAAAACGCAATTGACAAAGTGACCAACAGCGAGTATCTTTATTTGCGATGAATGAATGTCCTTTAAGTTTAGTCCAGAGAGGCTAGCAAGGAAACGAATTAAATTGCGGCATGGTGAATGCTGTTTTCGTTGAACGCTGCCCTCAAGTAAGGGTGGCGTTTTTTTAAGGGCAAATTCACAAAGGAGGATTTTTGATCCGCCATTTAAAGGACGACAGTGAGCGTCCAAACGGTTACTCGTGAATTTAAGGAAGGATTTTTTCAAATGTTAGAACCTATGAACCTTGTCCGCTTAGAAAACTTTGTCAGCGTAGAAGATCTGTCGGCTGATGAAGTCAACGCTTTGATTGCTCGTGCTGAATACTTCAAGCGTGGTGGTGCCGTGCCAAAGCTGAACAAACCGGTCTATGTCGTTAACGGCTTCTTTGAAAACTCTACTCGGACGCATACCAGCTTTGCCGTGGCTGAACGTAAGCTGGGCTTGACGGAGATTCCATTTGATCCGACGCATTCTTCAGTTAAGAAGGGTGAGACGCTGTACGACACGATGTTGACGATGACGGCGCTGGGAATTGATCTGGCGGTTATTCGTCACAGTGAAAACAACTACTATCAGCCACTTATCGACACCAAGGAAGGCGAACAGGCCAACATTGGAATCGTTAATGCCGGTGATGGTTCGGGCCAACACCCATCACAATGTCTGCTGGACGTGATGACGATCCATGAACAGTTTGGTACCTTTAAGGGCCTGAAGATTGCCATTATCGGTGACATCAGCCACTCCCGCGTTGCCCGCAGCAATGCTCAGCTGCTCAATAAGCTGGGGGCTGAAGTCTACTTCTCTGGTCCAGAATACTGGTTTAATGAAGACTTTACGCAGTATGGTCAATACAAGCCGGTTGACGAACTGGTTGGCGAGATGGATGCCATCATGCTGCTGCGGGTTCAACATGAACGGCTTTCCAATGATGATGCTCACGAAAAGGACTTCAGCAAAGAAGCCTACCATGAAAAGTACGGCATGAACCAAGATCGCTACAATAAGATGAAAGACAATGCCATCATCATGCACCCAGGCCCAATCAACCGTGGCGTTGAACTGGCCAGTGAACTGGTTGAAGCACCTAAATCCGTCTTCTTCCGTCAGATGCAAAACGGGGTCTTCATGCGGATGGCAATGATTGAAGCAGTTCTGCGCGGTCGTAAGTTGGGTGGTTTGGAATAAGATGACGACAAAACTGATCAAGGGTGGTACGGTCTTTGTAAACGGCCAATTGGTTAAAACGGATGTCCGGATTGCTGATGACAAAATTCAGGCAATTGGCAACGATCTGCCGGCCGCCGATGAAACGATTGATGCCACCAATAAATTAGTAGCACCAGGACTGGTTGACGTTCACGTGCATTTCAGAGAACCGGGCCAAACCTATAAGGAAACGATCGAAGCCGGCAGCAAGGCAGCTGCTCATGGCGGTTTTACCACGGTTGGCGCCATGCCAAACGTTGATCCGGTACCGGACACGCCAGCACGCATGCAAGCACAGACTTCTTTGAATCAAAAAGAAGGGGTCGTCCACATTTTTCAATATGGTGCAATCACGCATGGACGGACCAGTGAGGAACTGGTTGACTTTCATGGTCTCAAGCAGGCAGGCGCTTATGCCTTCAGCAACGATGGCAGCGGTGTCCAGACGGCTGGCACCATGTATCAAGCCATGGAAGGCATTGCCAAAGAAAAGATGATCCTGGCGGCGCATGTTGAAGATGATTCGCTGCTGTTTGGCGGGATCATGAATGCTGGCAAACGAGCTGAAGAACTGGGACTGCCGGGTGCACCCAGCGTTTCGGAATCGGCTCAGGTGGCTCGGGATCTGGTCTTAGCCAACGCGACGGGGGTTCACTACCATATCTGTCACGTTTCTACCAAGGAAAGCGTTGCGATGGTACGGTTTGCCAAGTCACAGGGCGTCAACGTAACCTGTGAGGCATCACCACATCATCTGTTGCTGGCTGATCAAGACATTCCGGCCAATAACTCATATTACAAGATGAATCCGCCGCTGCGTCATGAAGATGATCGGCAGGCGCTGATTGAGGGACTGCTTGATGGTACGGTTGACATGATTGCGACTGACCATGCCCCGCATTCACAAGCTGAAAAGCCAAAAGATGACATGCGGGGGGCAGCTAACGGTATTACTGGCAGTGAGACGGCTTTTCCGATGATGTATACCAAATTCGTCAAGGGCGGCATCTGCACCTTGGAACAGCTGCTGAACTGGATGAGCACCAATCCAGCTGACATTTTTGGTCTGTATGAAGCTGGGCATCTGGAACCGGGCAAGCCAGCCGATATCGTGATCTTCGACTTGACCACGCAGCGAACGCTTAATGAAGCTGATTATCTTTCCAAAGGCGTCAACAATCCGTTTACTGGTGAACAGGTCTATGGCACGGCTGACCTGACGCTGGTTGATGGTAAGGTTGTCTATCAGCGTTAAAACTAAAATTAAATTCAAACCAGATCGAAAATGGCGGTCTGGTTTTTTTGTTCCTCAAACATTTGTTCGCAATTAGGAAACGTGTTAAAATGAGATACCAACCCAGAATTAGGAAAAGAAAATGGTGAAAGCTTTGAAGACGATAACTTGGCAAGACATCATTCGAATGCTGAACAGTGATGTCTACTTATATGAATTGGGTCGTAAATGGGGAAACGATTTTTTAACTTCTGAACAGCAGGCTGCCATGATTCGCAAATATAAAAATGAACTGCTGGACCTACAGGATGATCTGGCGGACTACACGAGCTTGCCGCTGCCTGACAGTGCAACTTTGATTGGTATTTTTATGGCGCGCTGCGTGATTGCGGAACTAATCAATCAAGAGCCGGTTGCCAGTGATGAGATTTTAAAGGTTGATTATAGTGCCAAGCCGGATCAGTTTGATTCTCGCTGGACGATCACGATCTATAATCCGGTTGCAGATGAAGAAATGATTGGCGTAGCGGAGCTCTCCTATGCTGAGATTTTGGGGATGCGCGTAGCAATCGATGATGATACTGATTTTATGGCCGGGCTGGCTGTTTTATTCAATGAGATTACCAAATCAGGACTTTATGACTGGGAGCGCAGTGCGGTGATCTATCGTCAGAATGCCGAGCAGCAGGCAGTTGAATCCGCTATGTATGATTTTATGGAGCAGACGCAGCAAATCGCGCTGTTTTTCGATGAGTACGTGGCCAGCCATCCCGATGATCCGAATCTGCCCGATGAGATTGCGCTTTTTTGGCCATTGACTACCGGCATTATGGCGCCCTTAGATGCTGATGATCCAGCCAGTCCGCTGATTTCAACAATGCAGCTGGATCCCAAGCTATTGGCTAGGTTCAAGCTGCGGTTTGGCCAAGCGTTTCGCCGTTTTAAAGGTGAGTAGTCTTTCATAGCAACAATATTCGTGTTTTTCTGATTTAAATATCTGAAATATCGGAACGCTATTAAAAATCATTAAAATTCACTTTGATTAATGATTGAATGGTTAAAAATGTTCGTTCAATATGTTAAGATAAATATAATCATTTTCTAAGCAGATTTTAGGAGGAACATTATGCGGGCGATTTTAACCACGATTGGCAAGGATAAAACTGGGATCATTGCAGGGGTCAGCAGCTATCTGGCTCAAAATGACATTAATATCGTAGACGTCTCTCAAACCATTATGGATGGATACTTTACGATGATGATGATGGTCGATGTAGATGATGCTGCTGCTGATTTTGAAAAGCTGACCCAAGAACTGGATGCTTTAGGCACCAAACTGGGCGTTGACATCAACATTCGCAACCAAGAAATGTATGACGCTATGCACCAGCTATAGGAGGCCTGTTTTGGAAACTGAAAAGATTATGGAAACGGTTCGCATGGTCTCTGAGGAAAAACTTGATCTGCGAACGATTACGATGGGGATCTCGCTGCTTGATTGTATCGACAGCGACAGTGATCGGGCCTGTCAAAAGATTTACGACAAGATTACGAAAAAGGCCAAGGATCTGGTGCGGGTTGGCGAGGAAATCGAAACTGAATTCGGAATTCCAGTTGCCAACAAGCGTATCACGGTGACGCCGATTTCATTGATTGCCGCGGCCTCTGGTGATCACGACTATGTCAAGTATGCCCTGGCTTTGGATCGAGCTGCCAAAACGGTAGGCGTTGATTTTATCGGCGGCTATTCAGCACTGGTTCAAAAGGGCTACCAAAATGGCGACAAGATGCTAATCAAGTCGCTGCCTGAAGCCTTGACGCAGACTGACCTGGTCTGTGCATCCGTTAATGTTGGCTCCACAAGAACGGGGATCAACATGGATGCCGTCAAGGAAATGGGGGAAGTCGTTAAAGAAGCTTCCGAACTGGATTACATGAACAATGCCAAGATGGTGATCTTCTGCAATGCGGTCGAAGATAATCCGTTTATGGCAGGAGGCTTTCATGGCGTTGGCGAATCGGATGTCGTCATCAACTGTGGAGTCTCGGGTCCAGGGGTTGTCAAGGCAGCCCTTGAAAAGGTTAAGGGCGAATCAATGGACGTCGTAGCCGAAACCATCAAAAAGACGGCCTTTAAGGTTACTCGGATGGGGCAATTGGTTGGTACCACGGCGGCCAAGCGTCTAGGCGCCAAATTTGGAATTGTTGACCTTTCATTGGCCCCCACGGCAGCGATTGGCGACTCAATTGCCGAAATCTTGGAAGAAATCGGGCTTTCAAGCGTTGGCGCGCATGGAACGACTGCAGCTTTGGCAATGCTTAACGATGCTGTTAAAAAAGGCGGCATTATGGCCTGCAGTCATGTCGGCGGACTTTCCGGCGCTTTCATTCCGGTTTCTGAAGATGCTGGGATGATCAAAGCCGTGAATGCTGGCTACTTGAACGTTTCCAAGCTAGAGGCCATGACGGCGGTCTGCTCGGTCGGGCTTGATATGATTGCGGTACCGGGTGATATCGAAGCTACAACTATCAGCGGGATGATTGCCGATGAAGCCGCAATTGGGATGATCAATGCCAAAACGACGGCGGTCCGAGTCATTCCGGTTCCTGGCAAAAAGGTTGGCGATACGGTTGAATTTGGTGGTCTACTGGGCTATGCGCCAATCATGGATGTCAGTCATGCCTCTTCAGCAGCCATGATCAGTCGCGGCGGCACGATTCCGGCACCGGTTCACAGTTTTAAAAATTAACGATAATGTTAAAGATCGTACTTGTCTGGTTAAATTGACAATTAACGGTCTTTTTTTTATTATTAAATGAGAAATTGCGGATTTATTTAGAATATGGTATCATAATTCTAATATTTTTTTAATTTAGAATTGGGAGTGGAGAATATGAGTGTCCGGGTTCGCGACCTATTGAAACTGCCAACCCTGTCGCGATCACACATCGCAGCAGGCGAAGCAGGGCTGGATCGAATAGTTTCAACAGTATCGGTAATCGACTTTACAGCGACGTCGGTGGCCCAACGAGAACTCTATCAGCCGGAAAATTCGGCTAATGAACAGCTGCTGCTGACCTCAATTGAACAAGACAACTATGATCTGGTAACGGATTGCACTAAAATCGAACAGCTGGCCAAAACTGGTTGTGTTGGCGTGGTAATTTATTATGTTGGTGAGCGGGTACCAAGTCTTCCTGCTGAAATCAAGGAAACGGCTGATCGTCTCAACTTCTTGATGATTTTTGCCCAGGAAACGCAAAAGAACATGACCTATAGTGCCGTTATCTCTGAAATCATGTTTGCGATTTTCCAAGATCGGATGCGTCATCCCAGCTTTGCACCGACAATTATCGGTCGCGTTTCGGCAATGCCGGAATATCGGCGCAGCGTTGGCGAGGTCCTAAAGCTTTTGGCCGAACAAATACAGGCTTCATTGGCAGTTATCGATGACCAAGGCGAGATCGTGTATCGTGAAAATTGGCCTAAAGAAGCGGTTGTCAACTGGGAAAGTCTCTTGAACGTGGTTGAAAAAATTAATATGAATGGCGAGCTGCCGGTAACTACATCTGATGGTATGAAGATTACGCATTGGCGCTTGCCAAACAGTGAGGAGACGGTCTTGTTCGTTGGCCGCCAGACGGTAACCAATCTGACGTGCGAGCGAGTGGCTGAAACGCTGCAGACGGCCTTGAATCTTTGGGGCGGGCAGAATCAGGATGATCAAAATCTGATTCGCGCCATCATTCAAGGACAGATCGTTCGGGCCGCCAAACTTGGTCGCCAGTACCGTTTTGAGCCTAAAAATACGCAGGCTGCCTTGATTGTCAGCTGTCCGAATGATGTTAACAAAGCTAAGATGAAAAAATGGGTTGATCAACTGACTGAGCAATATACCGACCAGCTGATCAGTGACTGGTATAATGACCAATTGATCGTATTGTTGGAAAAGACGCCTTCCTATCAAAACTGGCAGAATTGGGAAACTGACTTTAAGAAGGACGATCATCAATTGGCTGCTCAATGTGTCGTAGTCGAAGCCGCCTTGGTTGATGGCGTTGGTGGCATTCAAAGACTGTATCAGCTGGTCACTCAATACCTGCCAGCAGCCCGTACGATCTTGCCATATCGCTTGTTTTTGAATCAGGCTGATTTAGAGTTTGCGCGGGGCTGTCAAAGAGAGCTGCAGGAAGAAGGCACTGAGGTCATTCGTTGGCAAAAACGGTTGGACTCCATGCAGCATAATCTGGTAGAAACACTAATGGCCTTTTTGCTTGACACGCCGCAGAATATAGAGCAGGCTGGTGATCTGCTTTACGTTCACCGAAATACGATCAAATACCGGCTGAATAAGATCAGCAATCGATTTGGCTTTGTTCCCGGCGTCATGCCTGAATCGTTCGAGCTCTACCAGGCTCTAGGCGTCCATCGGCTTTTGCGCGGCAATGATGACCCAGGCGAATTAGGCGAATAAAACAAGTGCAATGGAAAATTTTAGTCGACATGCCTAATGACAAGCGGCGATTTTATTCGTATAATATTGCGTATAGTTAGAAATCTATCTGCGAACGAAGACTTCTAATTAGCTGTCAGCGTCGGCAAGCGCTGGCACACTTCAAATTTTCCTAATTCCGAGAGCGAGTGACTTTTTTGGCGGTCATTCGCTTTTTTTAGTGGCTGCAAAAAAGGTCAACAGAAACATGCTGCTGAGCGATTCACTAGATTAAAGCATTCGACGACCAGCCGTTTTAATTTTTGCTGAAAAGTGAGTTGCAGCTCACTTTGACGTCCGTTATAATGAGTGCATACTCACTTAATGAAAAGAGGGAAACAATGGAAAATACGATTGCAATTACCGACCTCCAGATTGGCTATCAGCAAAAACCCGTAGTCAAAAACATCAATCTTATCGTTCGTCCTGGTGAGATTCTTGGGCTGCTTGGTCCCAGTGGTTCGGGCAAAACCACCTTGATTAGGGCAATTATGGGGATGATCAAGCCAATGAGCGGCACGGTACGCGTTTTTGGCCAAGCCATGCCGAATCGACACCTGCTGGAAAAGATTGGCTATATGGGACAGACGGATGCTCTATACGATACGCTTACAGCCCGTGAAAATCTCCAGTTCTTTGCCAGCCTGCGCAAAATGCCGCATCAGCAGACTGTTGCAGAGATTGAGCGAGTTGCGCGGGTGGTTAGTCTGCAGTCGTTTCTGGATCGACGCGTGGCTGACTTTTCTGGCGGTATGAAGCGGCGGCTTTCATTGGCAATTACGCTGTTGGGAACCAGTGAGCTTTTGATTTTGGATGAACCGACCGTGGGTATTGACCCCGAGCTGCGGATCCAGATCTGGCAGGAGTTAAAGCAGCTGGCAGCAGCCGGCAAAACGATTCTGATGACAACGCATGTAATGGAGGATGCTGAACAGGCCACGCAGCTTTTGATGATTCGAAATGGTGAGGCGATTGCTGCCGGCACACCGCTTGATCTGAAACAGCGGTATGCCGTTGATAACGTTGAAGAAGTATTCTTAAAAGCAGGGAGGATTCAAGATGCGCATCTTAGCAGTCTTTAAGCGAGTTATTTTGGAAATGCTGCGTGATCGACGCACGCTGGCTTTAATGATGTTTGGACCGTTGCTGATGTTGTCTTTGATTTGGGCGATGTTTCAGACCAATGCCACGCAAACGACCGTCCTGGCGACACAGAATGTCGATGCTTCATTGGTTAAGGTAGTTGACGGCACCAAACATCTCAAGGTCGTCAAACTTGCCAAAAACGAACGGCAAACGGCCCGCCAGCTGATCAGGAAAAATGATTACGCGGGCGTTTTAAAAGAACATGATGATAAATTAACGTTGACATTGGCGAATAACAACCCGTCGCAAAGCAAGCTGATTCGCCAAGGCCTCAGTCTGGCTAAGATCAAACTGGCACTGCAGAACCAGACGCGAATAATCAAACAGCAGCAGGCAATGCTCCAAACACTGATTGCTCAACTACCAGCGACAGGCAGTCAGTCAACGGCCGAGAAAAAAGTTGCGGTTAAGTATTTATATGGCAGTACCGCTTCGACTTATTTCGATGCGATTTTTCCAATTATGATCAGTTTTGTCGTGTTCTTCTTTGTTTTTTTAATTTCAGGAATTGCACTGCTTAGAGAACGGACACGCGGCACGATGGATAGAGTCTTAGCAACACCGATTCGTCGTGGTGAATTGATCAGCGGCTATATTCTTGGCTATGGCACGTTCGCGATCGTACAGACCTTGATTATCGTTGGCTTTAGCATCTGGATTTTTAAAATGCAGGTTTTGGGCAGTCTCAGCGGTGTCTTTTTAACCAATATTCTAGTTGCGTTGGTTGCGCTCACCTTAGGCCTTTTGATCTCGGCATTTGCTCAATCAGAGTTCCAGATGATGCAGTTTGTACCAATTATCGTTATTCCGCAGCTTTTATTCTCAGGCTTGATTCCGTTTGATACCATGCCGCATTGGCTGAAGCTGATCGGATATTGCACTCCGCTTTATTATGGATCCACGGCGATGACCGATATTATTGAAAAAGGTGCTGGTCTGCTGCAGGTTGGCAATGAATTGGGCAGTCTCATTGTATTTGCCGTTTTATTTATCTGTCTGAATGTGGTATCTTTGAGAAAATATCGTCCAGTTTAAAGGAGCTGTTGAGATGGCTGAAGATATTTTTGAAAACATGCTGGCTAAGATGGATATAACCCAGCGTCAGCGGGAAGTATTACGAGCCAGCATGGAGCTGTTTGCCACGCAGGGCTTTAACCAGACCAGTACGCGGCAGATTGCCCAAAAAGCCGGTGTTGCTGAAGGAACGGTCTATAAGCAGTTTAAGACAAAACAAGCGATTTTAACGGCGATTCTGACACCGATTCGCGAATTGGTGATTCCTCAAGTAGCAGTTGATTTCGCACAAAATGTCTTGACGCAGCAATATCCGGAATTAAGCGACCTGGTTCATGAGATTTTTTTGAATCGGCTGGAGTTGGTTGATAACAATCGCAACTTTGCTCGGTTAATGTATGGATCGTTTTTGGAACAGCCACATCTGCGCCAAGAAGTATTTGATGCCTTTGCCAAAGTTGCCATGCCCTTCATTGAAGTATTTGAATACTATCAAAAGCAGGGCAAGATTCGTGAAGGCCTGACGATGGAAAGTATCGTTCAGTTAATGATTTCGACGCTTTTAGGCTATACGACCAGGATGATTTTATTTGGTCAGCACTTTGATCCGCATACGGCAGCTGATGAAGGAACGAGTCTGGTCATGCACGGCATCGCCAATTCCTAGCTGTTATTGCTGCTGATTTATGGCCGTATTTGAAATCAGACTGAACATAATTAAAACCGCCCGTTTCTTAGTAAAGAAGCAGGCGGTTGAATATATCATTAACATTAGAAACAAGCATCACCTGACAATAACGGCAAGTGATGCTTTTGACTTTAATTGATAGCTTTAGCGCGGTGCTGTGTCAGGTAGACCAACAAAAAGTCCAGCAGCAGGGTACAGCCGGTAATGGCAAAGACGGCTGAATAGCTGAACAGGCCAGAGATGGTTGAGCCGAGCAGCGCGCCCAAGACAGCGCCGGCAGCCTGGAATGATTGGTTATAGCTGAAGATGCGCCCAAACGCCTCAGTTGGGACTTCCAACGTCAGAATCGTCTGCGCAGCCGGCATTAAAGCCGCGTTGGCAAACCCAAGCAAAAAGCGCCAGAACGCTAGCATCCAAGGCGAATTGGTCAAGGTCATCGGGATAAAAAGGACGGCCGCAATAAGCAAGCCAACCGTTAAGACTTTTTGCGGACCAATGCGATCCATGGTATGGCCAACTTTAGAAGCGGCTACGAGATTTCCCAGCCCTGGGGTAGCAGCGACAATCCCCGCGACAAATGCGATATTGCCGGTATCATGCATCATTTCCTTAACATAGAGCGAAACGATAGGGTTGATTGACATTACCGATGACTGCACCAGCATGGTTGTGACAAACATAACCACAATTAATTGAACATTGTCGATTTGGCCCATTAATTCGCGCATGGGCTTCATATTTTCTTTTTTAATCGGCGTAAACTTTTCTTTAACCAGAATCGAAGTAGCGATAAAAACACCAAACATCAATCCGCCGGTAATAAAGAATGGGATTCGATATCCCAAGGCGCTTGATAGGGTTCCGCCCAAAAGCGGTCCGATCAGGTTGCCGGTAACGCCAGCTGTCGTCATGGCTGACATTACCCAACCAGATTTGCTGTGGGGGGTCTCACCAGCCATCAAGGCAATTGAGTTGTTGATATAGCCAGAGAACGCGCCCTGTAAAAAGCGCATGCCGATAATCATCCAGACGTTGAACGAAAGCCCAGTCAAAAAAATCGTACAGGCCATGACGCCAGAAGCCCGCATGCACATCAGCTTGCGACCTTTACGATCGGCAAGACTGCCCCAATATGGTGAAACGATTGCCTGGGAAATAAAAGTTGCCGCAAACGCCATACCAGAATAAATATTAAGCTCAAAGCGCGAGAAATGCCCCAGTTCATTGATAAAAAGTGAGATGAACGGCATGGTCATCGAGTAGCCCATTCCAGTAATAAAACAGCCAAACCAAAGAGTGTAAAAAGTTTGATGCCATTTGCTGGGCAGTTCATGATGGGTGCCGATATTCGAGTCTTCCAAATGATCACCTTCCAATTTGATTGTATAAATGAACCGGATTAGCCCAACTGACGCTTCTTCCAGCCAAGGTAGCGATAAAAGATTACCAGCATTAAGACGGCTAAAGCAACGGTTACCCACATGGCGGACTGAACGCCAGTTGTTAACGAAGCCGGCAAGCCGGAAATAACCACCAAAAGCGTGACGGAAGCAGCCCCACAAGCTTGGCGCAGTGTATTGTTAAGCGCCGTTCCATGACTGTTTTCCTGCGGTGACAGTTGGGAGAATGCCTCCGAAAGCGCGGGATTAAACAAAAATGCATTACCAATCAGCCGAAGCATGTAGGCAACGGTTAAGACCCAGATTGGCATTTGAGCATTGATACGAACCAAGGGAACAGAAGCCAAAAGCGTTAAGATGCCGCCAGTCGTAATCAGCCATTTAGGACCGAATTGATCGTAGAGCCGGCCGGCAATTGGCGCAAACAAAGCATTGCAAAGAGCACCAGGCAAAAGAATCAAGCCAGATTTAAAACTGCCGATGTGCATCACGTTTTGGGTAAAAATGGGGATCAGTTGCTCGGTTCCCAGCAGAATCATGAATGCACAGCAGCCGACCGCCGTCATCATCCGAAATGAAGGATAGCGGATGATCTGGACTTTCAGCATTGGATCGGCCATTCGCAGCTGGCGTTTAATAAAGAACCAGATAATGATCAGCCCAATTAACAGCATGGCCAGGCCAATCAGCAGATTGATTTCAAAAACGGTCAGACTGCCTAAAATCAGTGATGATCCGATTAATGAGATCAAGACCGACACCAGATCGATCTTGATAGGGCGTGGTTGAGAGAAGTTTGGCATCTTAAAGAACGCGCCCAGCCAGACCAAAAGCATTAATGGCAAGACAAAAATAAAGATATAGCGCCATGAGAAGTATTCCAGAATCAGTCCAGATAAAGAAGGGCCTAAAGCAGGTCCGGAAGCAATCACCAGACCGGACATCCCCAAAACCGAACCGCGCTTTTCAGGTGGATAGATCGTAATCATCGTAGTCATCTGAAACGTCATTAAGATTCCGCCGGCACAGGCCTGAACCAAACGTGCCAGCAACAGAAACCAAAAATTATCTGCCAGGCAGCCAATCAGCGTACCAACGATGAAGGTTCCGACCGTCGATAAAAAGACGCTGCGGTTGGTAAAGCGCTCATAGATGTTTGACGATAATGGCGTAACGACCCCGATCAGCAGCGTGTAGCCGGTTGTCAGCCATTGGGCGGTATTTAATGAGACATGCAGATCGTTTTTGATAACCGGCAAAGCAGTGACCATCATGGTTTGACTCGCCAGACTGATGAAACTGGCCACCAGCAAAATGATCGTTACGCTGCGACGAGTGCGCGCATCGACATTTATTGTGGACATAACAGACTTCCTTTCGTAAATATCAAGCATCAAAAAAGCAGATTAAAGATATAATTTCACACCAGTCTAGTCTATCATTGAAAGCGCCATGCAAAACAAGTCCGCAATGATGATTTTTCGATTTTTTTGCACAGAGTTCAGCCAGGTTTGATATGATTATTCATGTGAATAAATAATGAGGTGACATGATGAGCAAGCGAATCGCGGTATTTTCCGACGTACATGGCAATCTGCATGCTTTGCAGGCAATGTATGCGGACAGTCTGCGCCATAGTGTTGATGAATATTGGTTTATTGGCGACCTGTTGATGCCCGGCCCAGGTGTAATGGAGATCTGGCAGCTGATTAAAAAAATGCAGCCAAGCGTAATGGTACGCGGCAACTGGGATGATTTAACGGTCAAGGGCGTGCGGGGACAGATGGATCTTGAAAAGCCCTCGCGAATCTATTTTGCTCGTTTGGCACAGTACGTTGGCGAGCATATTTCCGCCGCTGTGATTGATGAGATTGCCAGTTGGCCGCTGCATGTTCAAAAGCAGGCTGGTAAATTAACGTTTGGCATTTCGCATAATCTGCCAACGCTCAACATGGGGCAGGCGCTGTTTCCCACCAATCCAGTCGAGCATTTTGACCAGCTGTTTGAAAATTTCGATCAGCAAGACGTGGCCATCTATGCTCACGTTCATCACAGTCTGATGCGCTATGCCAGTGATGAGCGCTTGATCTTGAACCCGGGATCGGTCGGGGAGCCGTTTAATGGCTGGTGGCCGCTGCAGCACGATACGCGGGCTCATTATCTGATCTTGGAGGTTGACGATGATGGGATTGCCGAATTGGACTATCGGCACGTACCTTATGATCGTGAATCGGAATATGAACTGGCTGTTGAATCAGATATTCCTTACCTGGAACTTTATAAGCGGACGCTTGAAACTGGCCGGGTCAATACGCATGATCAAGAGCTGCTTGACCAGATCAATCGCAAATGGGACTATCTGGCTGAGTACCAAGCTTATGCCAAACGAGTTAAGAAGCGTTTCTGATGCGGCTTAGCAGCTGATGGTGGCTGCTTTTTTACCTAATTCCGATTTAATTACAAAAAGTAAGGCAAAAAGTTTGCATTCAAAAACGCAAATTGGCATAATAACCAACGAATGACTATGCAAATGTAAAAATCTTATTTTTAATCAAAATCTACATTAAATATGGAGGGGAGAAAATGGCCAAAAAGTCTAAGATTGCCAAGCTCAAGCATCAAGAAGCGCTGGTTGAAAAGTACGCAGCCAAGCGTGCTGAACTGAAAGCGGCCGGTGACTATATCGGCCTGTCCAAGCTGCCGCGCAATTCGGCACCGGTGCGCCTGCATCACCGTGACCGCTTGGATGGCCGTCCGCATGCCTATATGCGCGAATTTGGCTTGTCACGGCTGAACTTCCGTGAACTGGCACATAAAGGTCAGCTGCCGGGCGTCAAAAAAGCCAGCTGGTAACTAAAAAAGGTCCATGGTCTGAAATCGTCAGCCATGAACCTTTTTATTTTTGCAAACATGCTGTTATCAGCCGGTTCGCGTTATACTAAGTCTAAATAATCTTTTAAGAATTGAAGTGAAGCTATGCTGAACAGATTAGTGGAATGGACGGTGCGTTTCAATCAGCGCTCTTTTATCAAAATTACCCGACAGACATTGATGCTGCTGTTTCCAATCGCCTATGTCGGGACCTTGGCAGTGATGCTGAAAAAAGCCTTCTTTGCCACGGATAGTTTTTTCTTTAATGTTGCCGATCTGGGCGACATCATGCCAGACTGGCTTTGGACTGGTATTACGGGGCTCACGGGCGGTCTGGCCAAGATTACGTTTGGGATGTTTGGCGTGATGGCTGCCTATGCTGCGGCCCGCTATACCGCCAAACTATATCATCAGGATGCGCCGATGGCAGGAATGACCGGTTTTGCCACTATGCTTTTGTTGGCATTTCGCTATACGCGTACGAGCAGCCCCAACATGATCTCATTTGACTGGAATCTTTTGAGCGTGCGCAGCGTCTTGTTTGCGCTGATCGTTGGCTATGGTGTTGGGCAGGTCTATCGTTGGCTGGGAAAAGGCGGCGAGCCCAGCGATCAGACGATTGAGACGCTGGAAAAAATGCAGCAGCGTGCTCTGAATGCTATCCGGCCGCTGTTTTTTTCGCTGGCAGTCGGCGCGGCCTTAGGAGCGTTGTTCAACTGGCTGACGTTAAGTTCCTGGCTGGATCTTGCCTATACCTGGTTGGAGAACTTTGGTCAGGGCAATCAGTCGCTATGGGTGGCACTTCCTTTGATTGCCGTTTCGTTATTGATGAGCTGGCTGGGCATTGGCGGACCAACGATCAACACGGCTGCTCAGGGATTGACCGGCGCGGCGGCGGCCAATCTGAACTACGCTTTTCAGCATGGCTCAAGCTGGAACGTACCATACAAATGCCTAACTTCTACGCTTTACAGCTCATTTGCCAACTTTGGCGGTGATGGAGTCATGCTGGCTTTAGTGATTGCCTTGATCATCGTTGGCCGACAGCCGGAAATTCAACGGTTGGCACGTTGGAACCTATTGCCGACCCTGTTTAACAGCGGTTATGGCTTGATGACCGGTCTGCCAGTAATCCTAAATCCCGTCTTCTTGCTGCCTTATCTGCTGCTGCCTTTGGCTAATCTTTTGTTGGGCGCTTTGGCAACCTTAATGCATCTGATCCCGGCAACGCCCTATCCTCTGCCAATGGGGACTCCTGGGCCACTGGCGGCATTTATCGGTTCCAATGGTGATTGGGAGGCACTGCTGTTTTCATTGGTGCTGCTGATTTTTGATGTCTGGGTATATATCCCATTCGTTCGGTTGGCGCTTGGTGCTGAACTTAAAACACAACAAATCGAGGCGGTGGCATAATGCTGATTATTAATGATAAAGAGCGCCGACGCAGCATGCGCTTATTGATTTTTGTCGTAGTCTTGCTGATTGTCCTGGCGTTTCCGGCCTACTTTTGGATGAAAGACAACAACCATTATCTGGCACAGCGCAGCAAGGCTCAGATGTCGCCGGTCATTATGATTCCAGGCAGTTCGGCAACCAAGAATCGCTTTGATGAAATGGTGACGCTGCTTAATAAAGATACCAGTCACAAGCACAGTCTATTAAAACTGGAGGTCTACAACAGCGGTAAGATTACATATACTGGCAAGATCAGCAGTGGCGACAACGAGCCGATTATTGTCGTGGGTTTTCAAAACAATCATGATGGCTATGACAACATCAAGAAACAGGCCAAAATGTTTGATGAAGCCTTTAATGAACTGATTGATCAATATAAGTTTAATAATTTTAAAGCATTTGGTCATTCCAACGGTGGTTTGATCTGGACTCTATGGCTGGAAAAATACTACTCAGATTATTCAGACTATGTAAAAATCAAACGGTTGATGACGGTTGGCTCGCCATTTAATCTTAATGAAAGCTCAACCAGCAATCCGACGCAGATGTACACCTACTTTTTGAAGCATCGTGACCGGCTGCCGTCCAGCCTGGATGTCTATTCAGTTTCCGGTGCCGATACCTATACTGAAGACGGCATCGTTAAATTAGGCAGCGTAAGAGCGGGGCGCTATATCTATCAAAAACAGGTCAAGCACTATACCGAGATGACGGTTACCGGCAGCAAGGCGCAGCACTCGTCACTGCCGCAGAATCGCCAGATCATTAATTTGATTGAGGAATATTTACTGGACAGTGATCAGCCTAATGCCGTCAATAGTAAAAACAAACGAATAAGTCACAGTTCTTCAGTTTCTAATCCATAAATTATATTTGCAAAATCCCTCTGCAAAAGGTTATTCTAAATGTGACGTGCAGACTGGATACGCATAGTCTGGCACCGAAATAAACAGGGGGATAACAATGAAAAGACAACAGCGTTTTGTCGAGATCATTCTATTGTTGTTGCTGGCTTTAGTGGTTTCGTTTTGGGGGTATCGCGGCTATCGATTTATACAGGCACATCCGCTGGTCAATCGCGTCTATCGCTATCAAGCATCATCCGCAGCCAAAGCAGAATTGACCAGCACGCCAAATGACTATCAGTATTTGGTTTTTGGCGCTGGCAGATATCGGGGAAAATACATCAGAGTTGATAATCAAAAACAGCTGCGCCGAATTTTAAATCATCGGCAAGCCTATCAAGCAGCTTTTGATCAAAATGGAACTTACTATCTGGTTCGTCACCATCAGCTGCAGCTTGATCTAGGAAACGTCCCGGCTGGCGAGAGCTATGTTCAGACAAACAAGCAGGCTTGGGTTGCTCAATCAGATCGGCATGATTTAGGGCAGACAGTAAACGATTCGTTAAAGCTGACCTCAATGCATGCTACTAAACAGGCAGTCAGCTGTCTGCCATAGGTTTGGGTAACACTTACTGTACAAAACTAAATAACTATACTAAGCATCTGAATCTTTCAGGTGCTTTTTTTATTTTTTGTATAATAATTCGCAAATTCATGGCTTATTTGCAGAAATTGAATTGATTAATTTACGTTTCGTACATTAGGTAGGAATACTAAATATTATTTTTTTAACGTTGACTGTTTGTATATATTCATTTAAGAGGCTAGATTGTTTGCATATATTAAAATGAAATTAAAATCATAAAAGCTGATTTTATTAAAAAGCTTTTCAATTGACAGATGAATTAGGAATGATTTTTATGGGCAAAAAACGAATCATGGTGATTTTCTGGACGCGACCCGAAGCAATCAAAATGGTTCCGGTAATTAAAGTATTGGAGAAGGCGGCTGAATTTAAGCCAATCGTGGTGGTGACCGGACAGCATCGACAAATGCTCGATCAGGTTTTGGAGACCTTTGATGTTTCGCCAGCTTCCGTAGCGGTAAAAGCCAAATAGCCATAATAAGCCGTAAAGGGGGTGCTGATTGATCAGTCAGATAATCTTTGAAACGTCATTTACTGGTTTGATAATTTATCTAGTCTGGGTTTGTTTTTTACTTGCGCTAGGTCAAAACAGTCAATCAGACAAAGTTGAGCTGGGATTTGATCAGTCGTATCGGCTGGTGATTTTGGTTCCGGCGATGAATGAAGAGGCTGTCATCAAACAGACCATGCAGCTGTTTTTAAAAGAGACTCATCAGCTTGAAAACGTTAAAATGGTCATTATTGATGATGCTTCTGATGATCAGACCGCAGCCGTCGTCAAGCGATTTATTAGTCAAACGGGCCAAGAGAGGATCCAGCTTTTGCAGCGTCAGCACCCCAACGCTCAAACCGGCAAGGGAAATGCACTTAACTGGGCCTATCATCAGCTGGCTTTGCAGGATGGCGATCCAAAGCGCTTAATCTGCGGCGTTCTGGATGCGGATGCCTACATGACGGAAAAAAGCTATCACAAGGTGCTGCAGTATTTTGCCGATGATGAGGATTTGGATCTGCTGCAGACACGGGTAGGCATGCTTGAAACCAACAATTGGCTGCAGCTGATGCAAGATATTGAATTCACTGTAATCAATGATTGGATTCAAAACACCCGCAACCGACTTGGCAATGCGGCAGCTTCGGGCAATGGACAGTTTATCCGCGTCAGCTCCGTTACCAGTTCGCGGCCATGGGGCAATGCATTATTAGAAGATTTTGAATTCAGTACGCGTTTTTTGATGCAGGGTAAAAAAACACAATATGCCAGTGATGCTTTGGTATACCAAGAAGCCATCGCCAAGGCTCGTCCCTTCATTCGGCAGCGATCGCGCTGGACGCAGGGAGGATTGGATTGTTTGTTCGGTTATTGGACGAAGGTCTTAAGCAATTCATTTATTCGTTTTTCAGCTAAATTTGAAATGACCTTTTATATGCTGATTCCGTTCATTACGATTTTTACCGGCGTTGCCAGTCTGATCGTCCTTGGCTTTACGCTGGCCAATCTGATTGACTATTGGCGATTGTTGCTGCTGCTGATTTTAGTCAATCTGGGTTTTAGCAGCTATATCGTTTGGCAATATCAGCATATGACCAGTTCAAAACAATATGGTCTGCTGTTTTGGACGGCAATCACGTTTGCATTTTATAACTATCTGCTTTATCCGGCTATCGTGATCGCTTTTTATAAAAAATTCAGCGGTCAGACTCGCTGGGTTAAGACAGCTCATGGAAACAAAGATAAAATTGGGAGGAAAGCCTCATGAAAAAATGGAAATCAACAATGATGGCGGCCACAGCTGCCTTCGGGATGTTCTTTGCACTGGGGACCGTAAATGCCAAAGCTGATGAAACAGCCATGACCGCTCCAACTGCCGAAATTGCGTAAACTGCGTCGATTGCTCAGACGGCTAGCGAAGCACTGACCAGTGATACGGCCACTACAGCACCAACCGCGGGAACGGCAGGCACGGCGGCCACGGCACCAACCGCGGGAACGGCAGGCACGGCGGCTACTGCACCAACCGCGGGAACGGCAGGCACGGCAGCTACTGCACCGACTGCGCTGACTGCACCAACCGCGCCAACTGCACCAACCGCGCCGACTGCGCCAACTGCACCAACTGCACCAACCGCGCCGACTGACTCTGGTTGCAAGCGGGTAGTGGTTGTCATCGTCGTTCATGTTCATTACTCTGGCTGGTATGGCTATAACTACCGCCAAAGCTGCTCCATGCATTGGCTGCCACGTGTACACCACGGCTGGCACTCATTTTATGGATGCTACTGCTAAAAAAACTCGTCTCAAAGGGCATAAAAGCCGCTTGAGGCGAGTTTTTAAATGGTGATGGCTTTTCAATCAATGAAGGGGAGCTGAACAGATTTAAGCCAATCGCTGCCAATTTGGCTAAAAGATGTTTTTAACCAAAAAGAACACCAGCGGTCCCAATAAGGATGGCAGCATATCCAGTGTCTTGAACTCCTTGATTTTTAACAGCGAGAAGCCAGATGCGGCAATCAGAAAGCCGCCAACGATTGATTCCTCAACTACGAAGGCATTGGAAAAGAAACTGGCGGACAGAAACTTGGCGATTAAATAGATGCCGCCAAACCAGACTAAAACGATCGGCGTTTCTAAAAGCATCCCCCAGCCAAAGCCGGTCCCAAAAATAATGCCGCAGACCAGCGTCAGCATGGCGTTGGTATAAAGCATCGTCTGATTGCCATTGGTTGCGGCAACGACTGGTCCTAAGATCCCTAAAGCACCAATGCAGTCTAAAAAGCTTGCCGTGGCCACGCCCTCGCCAAGCTTAGAGGAAAAACGCGTGCTGAGCCAGTGGTTGGAACGGTCATCCAGTTGCCAATAAGTACCTAGCGGGATCCCAACTGCCAGGCTGATGATAAAAAGGACCGGGTAGTTGCTTTTAGGCATATTGCTGATGACCGACTGCAGTCCAACGCCAAGAGCAGCAAAGCCTAATGCTATCCAGAGGGTCTCAATGTATTTTTCCTGTAAGAACTGCTTAAAAAAACAGCCGATTGCAGTACCGACAACTACCGCGCCAACGTTGGCCCAGATTCCGATCATTTAAAAAACCTCGCTTTAAGTTAATCTGCCAGACTGAGCAGCATCAGCCAGACATTTTGAACATACTTAACTATTTTAGCTTATTTAAGCGTTATAAAAAAGAAATTACCACAGACTCTGAAACGATCAATCAAAGGGTCAAGAAGTTGAGTGCTGATTTTAAAAAAGACTGACATGTGTGCAGGACACCGTCAGTCTTTTATCAAGATGAGATTATTTATTACAGGTTTTCATCTGTGTTAAAATTCAAAGGACAGTAATCAGTCATTTTGGTGATCAATTCGAGGCTCAGCTGACGGTAGGCGTTTAAAACGTCGGTCGCGAAGTTTTCTGACTGACGCGTCAAATAGTTAGTCAGCTTGGCGCCGGCCAGACCAGCTGCCTTTTCGTCGGTTGCCTGAATCATGGCAATGGCCTTGGCGTTGCAGTCTTTTTGGACATCGCGAAGCATTGGCAGAAAATCATGCAGGTGACTGTCGACTAAAACGCTGGCATGCTTAAAGATCCAGTATGCCGAGTTGAGCTGAGCCGGCAGCTTGCCTCGTTTGTATGGTGCTGGGGTGTCATTGATGTTGCTGAAGAATGGAACAAACGTTGATTCATTGGCAACCCCCATGGCAATCCAGTGAATACTGTTTTTAGAGGCGCGGGATGTCTGCAGAATGTGGGCTTCCTGTGTTTTAGCCAGACTGATGGGACGGTAGCGGTGCTTTTCTTCATCCGAACCGGTACCGATTGGATCAAACGGCGTCCCTTCATAATGGGAGCCAAGGTAGGCCTGGGCGTCAAAGATTGACAGCTTGCGTTCAGGCTTCATCAAAAATGGCAGGTCGGCGGCTTCCGGCTGTTCGTTTTGCGCAGCTTTGGGACTAAACATTTGATGACCATACCAAACGCGCGGCTCACTATAGACGGCATCTGAACGGTCAGCCGTACCAAAGATCTGGCGGAAGTTAAAGGTACCAGGGTGCGGATTGAGATGGTTCTTTTCGACGAATTCCTGAATTCCAGGATGGTACATGAAGTTGTCTGGATCGTTAAAATCAATCTCCTGGATGGCTAGTTGATTGGCAACGACAGCATAGCAGTCATCGGGAATCCGCTGGGCAACCCAGTAGTGACCAGCGCCAGTCTCGAGATACCAGGCCTCGTCATCGTCAGCAAACAAAATGCCATTGGTTTCGCCGGTTCCGTATTTGGCAACCAGCTCGCCAAGTCTTTGCACCCCTTCGCGAGCGGTCTTGACGTATGGCAAAACAACCGTAACCATGGCCTCTTCGTTTAAGCCTTCTTTAACGAGTGGATCATAGCCTAACACCAGATCGTTGGAATAGGCGCTTTCGGTTGCACTCATGGCCACACCGTATTCATTGATGCCGGCTTCTTCAAACAGGCCGTACTTGTCGGTCCATTCTGGCGTTGCCGTATAGCGAGCACTGATCTTAGGCAGCGTCAGCTCAAGTTTGGTATCTTTAGAAACGAATTGAGATGGCATCTCGCCGCGCGCGTGAACAACCAGGCGTTTTGGCCAGGCTGCCTTGGCATCTTCATTGCGGCCGATCATGATTGAGCCATCGCGACTGGCCTTTTTACCAATCAGAATGCTGGTACATGCCGATAGTTTTTGTGACATTTTCAGGTCCCCTTATTTGGATTTTGTAACTTTATGTATTTATTTTAACCCAAACAATCAATAAAATTAAACAAAAAGTGGAGGAAATTAAATAATGGAACAGCTTTCAATGTTTATTATTATGTTTTCAGCCCTGCTGATTCCAATATTGATGGCGCGCTTTAAGGTTGCCAGCGTACCTACCGCGGTGGCCGAGATTATCGTGGGCATCATCTTGGGCAAAAGCGGTTTTAATCTGGTCGTGCAAACCCGTGACCTGACTTTTTTATCGAGTCTGGGCGTGATCGTCTTGATGTTTTTGTCAGGGATGGAGATCAACTTCAGCCTGTTCAAAAAGCGGCCTGGGGCACCCAAAGACAAAAAGTCACCGGTCAATCTGGCGGTTGCCTCATTTGTCGGCATCATGCTGACGGCGTTTGTTCTCGGAATGGCATTGAAGGCAACGGGGATGTTCAATGACGTTCTGCTGGCGACGATCATCTTTTCAACGGTGGCGCTTGGCGTAGTGATTGCCACGCTGAAGGAAAAAGAAATCCTCAGCCGGCCGATGGGACAGACGATTCTTTTGACGGCGGTCTTAGGCGAGGTCGTTCCCATGCTTTCACTGACGGTATATGCCTCGATCAACGGTGGCAATGCTGGGCGCTTATGGATGATCGTGCTGCTGTTTTTGGCGGCGATTCTGCTGCTGCATCGCTTCAAGCAGCCATTTATCTGGTTTAACAAGGTTACCAAAGCAACAACGCAGCTGGACATTCGATTGGCTTTCTTTCTGATTTTTACGCTGGTGACGCTGGCAGAGACGGTGGGAGCCGAAAACATCCTGGGTGCCTTTTTAGCCGGGATGGTAATGAAACTGCTTGAGCCCAGTGAGGCCACTCAAGACAAGCTCACCTCAATCGGCTACGGCTTTTTCATCCCGATCTTCTTTTTGATGACCGGTGTCAAACTGAATCTGCGCACGCTGCTGACCAATCCGCATGCTCTGGCGCTGATTCCAGTACTGGTAGTCTGCTTTATTATGGCAAAGATTACGCCAATGCTGGTCTTTCGGCAGCGCTTCAATGGGCGGAATGCATTTGCTGGCGGGTTCCTGCTGGTTACGACGATCACCTTGGTTCTGCCAACGCTGCAGGTCGCACGCAATCTGCATGCCATTACCGCGACACAGTCAGATGCCTTTGTCTTGGCGGCAGTGATCGTCTGCATTATTGCGCCGATCGTCTTTAACTCGGTCTACCGTCTCGCGCCAGAAGACAAGCTCAAGCAGCGCGTGGTCTTTTTGGGCACGAATGTTTTCAGTGTTCCCGTCGCTCAGCAGCTGTCGCGTAACTGGTATGAGGTACGAATGGTTACGGACAGTCAGGACAACTATAAAACCTATGACAGTGAAGTTAAAAATCTGACCTATCTGCCGGAACTAAGCGAAGCCGCCTTAGAAAAGGGCAAGTTTTTTGACTGTGACATTATGGCGATTGACTATCTGGATGATGCCAAAAACTTCCGGCTGGCCAAACTTGCCAAAGCGCACCACGTCAACCGCGTAATCGCCGGTCAAAATCAGCGCAATCTGGATGAGGACCAGCGCAACAAGCTGCAAAAGATGGGTGTTGAGATCTTTAATGTCTACAACGTACAAACCAGTGTGCTGCGTGCCTTGATTGAATCGCCATCCATTATGACGATGCTTAACAGTACCGATGCCGGGCTTTATGAAGTTGTAGTCCGCAATCGCCGCTATACAGGTCAGCAATTGCAGGCCTTGCCGTTTATCGATCAGATGACGGTCAGTCGGATTCGCCGTGGGACGCAGTGGCTGATTCCACGGGGGACGACGGTGATCGAACCTGGCGACCACTTGATCTTTACCAGTAAAGCCAGTGATGTTGCCAATATTCGGGCTGAACTGCGCAAACGCAACTAAGATAAAACCAAAACAGTGCTACGGCAGGCTGATGATTAAGCTTGCAATGGCACTGTTTTTTATATTGCTGAAATCGGCTGGCAACGGGATGCTGGTTTGATTATTTCTGCTCAAATAACAACGCGCAGATAATCATGACGGCAGCCAGCCCCCAGGCAACTGCTTTAAAGATTCGCAGTCCCTTAGGCGTAGTCTTGATTTCTGGATGGCGATTCCAGTATATCGGCAGTCAACCACCATCGGCTAAAGTCGATGGCTTGTGGGCAAACACTCCAGTATTGAGTATCCGAACCACAATTTGCATAGATACGGACGATTTACTCAAAC
>ERZ791920.705-NODE-705-length-26342-cov-3.737551_pt1 | contig 26342 bp, 23 predicted proteins | sample MGYA00510136_ERZ791920 | MGnify/ENA primary metagenome ERZ791920 (study PRJEB30046, sample SAMN00792066) | human gut metagenome | study: EMG produced TPA metagenomics assembly of the A metagenome-wide association study of gut microbiota in type 2...
TTGAGTGAGCCTATCCATCCCATGACTAAAGTCACGGGATTTTCGGCTAGGCATAGTTAAATGCTCTGCTAGAAATTTAATGCCGCCAAAGAATGTTGTTAGTGCGATGGAAGCTGGCAGAGCTTAGAATTTTACGATTGCTTCAAGCTGCCTGCGTTGTTTTCGATTTTTCCGGACCATGATGCCCATTAACAGCTTACCTTGTGAAGCAAAACCGGCACTAACAACCAGTGGCTTTGAAATTACCTACCATTCGCTGTTTTTGCGCCAGAAGTAGGTACCTGTATATTCAATCAGCCTAACTTTACCTACTTGCAGCAGCTTTTTTCTAAATAGTAGGTAAAGTTGCATATTTAAGGAGTGATTGGGCCAGACCGACTTTGTGAATTACCTACAATTTGGGGATTTTCGGCCAATAGTAGGTAATGTTAGGGACGCCTAACTCGATATACATTATTTTTTACCTACTATACAATGCTTTTTTGAAAAAAGTAGGTAATGATATTTTTATCATATGTTATTATTCAGTTTTTCATGAATAATTAGACATTATTGCGTTTGTCTGGGCCGTTTACCGACTAAATCTGCACCATCATCGGCTACGGATCCTTTTTATCATTTATTATTGCGTATTACTCGCTGCTGAGGTATTTCTGACAATCGATGAGTCCAGTCATTCATTGCATTGATCATGATCGATCGGCTTGGATCAGCTTTTCTGACTGATTGATACCAAGATTCACCATCGAAATCAAACATTTGATCCAATTCTATGGCAGCTATTTTCCAACTAGGTACGTATATTATTTAAAATCATTGATAACACTTGACTTGGAGTAGAAAAAAGCGTACCAATCTTTTGCCATGCAACACAGCGAGCTCTGACCAGACGCACATCAGAAGACTGTTTCGTCAGCCAATAAAGTTTAATGCTATGACCAGTGTTCTGACTCGATAGCGGCTAAGGCAAATGTTTCGGCAGCTTATAAAATTTAATGCGATAACCAGATCCACATCGAGGTACCGCTTCTAAAATCCATAAATTTCAATCGTACATCACAGCATCATTTTTTATAATCAATAAAGCTCAAAAAAAAATCCCTACTCAAATCTGAGCAAGGAATTTTTATCAAGTCGGGAAAACAGGATTCGAACCTGCGACCCCCTGGTCCCAAACCAGGTGCTCTACCAAGCTGAGCTATTTCCCGAAATTAAATCAGTAATTAATATTACCAACAGTTGTAAATACTACCGCGTTTTATTTAAATCGTCAAGCAGATTTTATAATCATCGTTAGCTCAATAATTGTATCAATACAATTTAGACTAATATCTGGCTACGTCTTGTCAGTAAGTGGCAGCCGCCGTATAGTAAGATCATCAAATTAAAAAATGATTAGAGAGGATTGTTGATATGATCAAGCCCGCCCTGTTGATTGAGGATTTTTCGGCATTAGGTCAAATCTCATTGATTGGTGCCCTAAGCATCTTGCAGGCAATGGGAATTACGACCGCATCCCTGCCCGCAACCATTTTATCCAGTCAAACGGAGGGATTCGGCCAGCCTGCCGTTTTAGACACCAAGCAATGGATTCAGGCTTCGCTTAGCCATTGGCAGGCACAAGACATTGAACCTAGCGGCGTTTTAATTGGCTACCTTGGTCAATGCACCCTCGCCGAACAGCTAGGCAACTGGCTTGAACAGCAAAACCTGACTGACTGCTTAAAAATTGTCGATCCGGTGATGGGTGATCAAGGCCGACTATATCCTGGATTTGATCACGATTATGTCGAGGCGGTCAAAAAACTATGCCGTCACGCTGATCTGATTACGCCTAACTGGACTGAGCTTTGCTTCTTGGCTGGTCTGCCATATTCGCTACCAACTGCTGAGACATTAATTCAAGGGATAGATCAGCTAAAGGCAGCGGGAATCAACACCACGGTCATTATCACCGGTGTTCATTTGAATGGACAGATTGGCTGCTGCTGGCGTCAAGATCAACAAACCGAATTTGATTGGCGCCAACAGCAAAACCGGCCTGAGAATCTTCTGAATGGTTCCGATTCACACCAGAGTCTGCAAAGCAACAGCGATTGTTATCATAAGCAGCCACTGAATTTTTGCGGCAATGACGTTCAGTCCGGTCATTTCTATGGTACCGGTGATATCTTCTCGGCACTGCTTTACGGTCGGCTGCTGCAAGGCTGGTCGCTGGAGACAGCAGTTGAGAACGCGACGGATGCCATGGAGCTCGCAATCCAGCAGACCGCTCCCCTCCCCGACAACGAGCGGCGATTTGGTCTGCGTCTCGATCATTTGATTCACTATGTAAGCAAGCATAAGAGGAGTGATTTTAATGAAAAAATCTGCAACGGTTAGACATTTGGTATTCACGGCGCTTTTGACGGCGCTGACTTTGATCTTTGGTCGTTTCTTCTTGATTCCGCTGCCTTGGACACATGGCAACATCAATCTCTGCGATGTTGGCATTTTTATCGGTGCCATGCTGCTGGGACCATGGGCGGGCGGCTTTATCGGGGGCTTTGGCGCCATGTTTCTGGACTTGATTTCTGGCTTTGCCCAATATGCACCATTTTCGTTCATCTCACACGGTCTGGAAGGGATCGTTGCCGGATTGGTCTTTAAATACGTTCGTGGCAAATGGGGCCGTATTGCCGGTGTAGCCGCGGGAACGATTGTGATGGTAGTAGGCTACTTCTTCTCAGATGCAATTCTGTACACCTGGGCAACTGGTGCAGCCGGCGTTTTCCCAAACCTGATTCAAGGAATTGTCGGCTCGGTAATCGCGCTTTTGATTGCCTCACCAGTTGAAAAAGCCGTTCACCCAGCCCTCTCCAGTAAATAGCAATAACCCATTAATTATAAGCATGGCGCTGCATCCAGACGATAAGTGTTTGGAGCTGGCGTCATTTTTATTTTTAGGCTTTAAAACGTTTCTTGATCAGCTGGCTAAATTAAGGAAATGAATCCCCTTATGTTATGGCGGCGTTTTCATTTTCCAAGCTTTGGGTTAAAATAAAATTATCGTATTTATTGAAAGGAATATTTTTATGAAGGGTGCAATTTTTAACGTCAACAATCTAATCGTCGACACAAATCAGCAGCAGTTTGACGCTTGGCGCGAACTGGCAATGTATGAATATGGGCTGGGATTACCTGGCAGACTGGCCCCGCAGCTCAAAAACCTCAGTGCCGCCGCAGCTTTGCCAATTGTTTTGAACCAGCTGCACCAAACGGCCGATGAAGCTGAACAGGCCGCCTTGCTGGCTGAACAAGAACAAATGTATCAAAAAGCGCTGGACTCGCTGGATGAATCTTCAGTAATGCCTGGGATCGAACGTCTTTTGATCAACCTGGACGATCACTACGTCAACATGGGCGTCGTCGATAACGGCGGTCATGCCGAACTCGTCTTAAAGCAGCTGCAGATTGCCGACTACTTTACCACCATCATCCCTAATGAGGGCGATCCTTACTCCGCCTTTGCCCAACAGCTATCGGTAGCGCCAAACGAATGCATTGCTCTGGCTACCACTCCAGCCGATATCGCTGCTATCAATCAGGCTCACCTGATCTCAATTGGTATTGGCGATGCAGAACTTTTGAGCGCGGCCGACTATCAGGTAGCTCAAACTGGTGATCTGCGGTACCCAATGCTGCGCAAGGTCTGGGAAGATCACCACGAAAATAAATAAAACGGCTGCTTAGTTCAATTAGTCAGCAATCAATTAAAGAACATTTATTCTAACCTTAAATAAGCCGATTTATCCACAGCTAAGTGCAAGAGATTTTCGGCTAGCATAAAACAGCGTCATGCCTGGGCTTTTTCCCCTCGCGATGACGCTGTTTTTATTAATATTATTGATCATTTAAAACTGCCGCAATCTTCGCAATATCGGCGGGCGTAGTCGTACAGCAGCCACCAATCGCGCTGGCCCCGGCGAGCAGCCACTCTTTCGTCAGTTTGCCAAAATCATCTTCGGCAGGTGCTGCTGACCAGGTTTTAGTCGTTGCATCATAGCTTGCTCCCGAATTTGGATAGACGATTATTGGCAGTGCCGTAGCTCCCTTTAGTTTCTTAATCGCTGGCGTTACCAGGCGCGGCGGAATACAGTTGACCCCAACGCCAATTACCTGATCATACTGCGCAACGGCTTTGGCAGCATCGGTCAGTTTAGTCCCCTCACTGATGGTCTCGGCATTTTGCAAGGTAAAGGAAACATATACTTTTTGGTCAGGATACTCATTTTTTAACAGATCCAAAACCGCTTTAACCTCACTCAATTTCGGTTGCGTCTCCAATGCCAGACAGTCTACGCCAGCATTGACGATTGCTTCCAAACGAGGACGGTAGAATTCTTGATACTCAGCCGACGTTAATTCATAGTCGCCACGATATTCGCTCCCATTTGCCAGATAAGCGCCATAAGGTCCAAGCGAGCCAGCCACATACCCGTGCACTCCCGTTTCTGTTTCGTAATCATCTCGTGCCTGCTTGGCTAATTCAACGGCCTTTTCAATAACTTGTCGAGCTTGTTTTTCAGTCAGTCCCGCTTTTTTAAGTGCTGGAAGATTGGCTTGGTAGGTATCAGTAATCGCCAACCGCGCCCCAGCTTCAAAATACTCTTTGTGTACTTGATAAACGAGTTCTGGCTGGTTAATCAAAGCCGCGGCTGTCCACAACTCATTGTCCGTATCACAGCCCAGCCGCTCAAGACTAGTACTCATTGAGCCATCAATTACCAACGGATTTGAGAAAATTGATTTTTTTACCATTGCTTTCACCCTTTTGTGTTATTATTTTCTAATGATATTCTAATCAGTTAATATTAACAATTATTTTAGCTTGGGAAGTGAAAAAATGGCAATTACCAAACAAACTGAACACTTAGCACGTAAAATGGAATCGCGTCATATCCAGATGATCTCATTGGGCGGCGTAATTGGTACCGGGCTTTTCTTGAGCTCTGGCTATACGATCCATCAAGCAGGCCCTTTAGGAACAGTGCTAGCCTATTTCGTTGGCGCACTGATCGTCTACAGCGTCATGCTTTGTCTGGGCGAGCTTTCGGTAGCAATGCCTTATACCGGTTCGTTTCACGTGTATGCCAAGCGCTATATCAACCCAGCAACCGGCTTTGTCGTCGCCATTCTTTATTGGCTGACTTGGACGATTGCGCTAGGTTCTGAATTTACAGCTGCTGGACTGATCATGCGCAATTGGTTCCCACATACGCCAGTCTGGATCTGGAGCCTATTGTTTATGATTGGCATTGTGATAAGCAATATTTATTCGGTACGGATTTTTGCGGAAAGCGAGTTTTGGCTGGCCGCAATCAAGGTGTTTGCAATAATTGCTTTTATCGTCTTGGGATCGCTGGCAATTATTGGCGTGATTCCGCTCAAGGGCTATTCGCATGCTCCAGGATTGCAGAATTTCGTCAAGGATGGCTTATTTCCAACTGGCTTTGGCGGTGTCTTCACAACCATGCTGACGGTAAACTTCGCTTTTTCTGGCACTGAACTGATCGGGGTAACGGCCGGTGAAGCCAAACAGCCTGAAAAAACACTACCCAAGGCCATCCACACTACCCTTTGGCGTCTTATAATCTTTTTCATTGGTTCCATGATCGTAATGGCCGCCTTGATTCCATACCAAAAAGCTGGCGTTACTCAAAGTCCATTCGTCTATGTCTTTAAGATGATGGGCATTCCATTTGCCGGTGACATTATGAATTTTGTTGTCTTATCGGCTATTATTTCTGCGGCTAATTCCGGTCTTTATGCCTCGACTCGAATGCTGTGGTCGCTTAGTAATGAAGGAATGCTGCCGAAATTCTTTACTAAAACCAACCGGCGCAGCATCCCCACGGTAGCCTTGGCATTCAGCATGCTGGGCGGTATCTTGGCTCTGCTTTCCAGCGTGATCGCCGCTGATACCGTCTACTTGGTGCTTGTTTCAATTTCTGGATTGGCCGTTGTTTTTGTCTGGATGGCAATCGCCCTGGCGCAGCTAAATTTCAGAAAGGCATTCCTAGCACAGGGACATCAAATCGATGAGCTTTTGTACCGCACGCCCGGCTATCCGTTTGTTCCCTTATTTGCTTTAATCTCAAGCGGTTTATCGTGTCTTTTGATCTGGTTTGATCCTCAGCAGCGAATCGCGTTGTATTGGACGCTGCCGTTTGTTTTAATTTGTTATCTCGGCTATTGGTGGTGGCAAAAGCGCCATCCGGAGACTGCCGATACGAATAAGTAGTTTTGTTTAGCATCCACTTGATCAATCAGGGGGATGCTTTTATTAGTTATGATAAAATAAAGGCAGGATTCAAAATCGAAAGGAGGCAGGCCCTTGCTGCGCTATTTAATCAGCATTCTGATTGGCGGCATTCTGCTTTTGATCTTTAAGGACTGGCTTGGGATCAGCCGAAAACATCCGCCTCGTCAAAAAGCTACTCACCAGCCGAATGCCACATCTGAGCATGAACCAGAAACAATTGCTCCATCGACGTCAAATGTTCATCAACCAACAATAATCGCTCAATCAGCGCCAAATGAGCATGGTCAATCGATACCAGACGAGCATAAGCCGATATTGGCTGCTCAATACGATCGCAAAAGCCAACCGAATCTTGGCAACACTGAAATGCTGGCCAATCCAGCGTCAAAGCTTCAAGATCAAACCAGCGTGCCGCCTAAAGATGATTCAAAGGCCTCCCCTGATGCTGATTTCTCATTCAGGCCGCGAGCTAAATCAAAACGATCGCCTTTTAAATCATGGTTTAGCTTCAAGCGTCCAGTTAATTGGTCAACGGCTGCGCAACCGTTGAACTGGTCAAATCTGCTTACGACCAAGCCGATCAGCAATGCCGCCTACTTAGAGCAGCTGCAGCAGTGGGATCGGCATCTCAGTATGGTCGCGGATCATGATGAGATTGCGACCCAGGCCCGGCAAAACTTTTCTGACGCCCAGAAGAACGCCTTTTTCCAAGATCCATTCCCTGGCCTGCGCTTTTTAGCTTATGAGATGGCCAAAACCTATTCTTGGTACAGCCATGGTACGGATCGCTCCCCACATGAACTGGCCATGCTCTCTAAAGACCTTAAAGGAATCATTCAGCTGCATGAGCGCGCCACGCAGCTTTTGCAGGGAGATATCGGGGAGCGCCGCGTCTATCAACTGCTGCAGGAGCTTTATCCTCATGAAGAACTGTTGGACTCGCTCAACCTGCCTTTTGACTACTACAAAAAGCAAAATACCGCTGCCGTTAACCAGATCGACATTATATTGATCACTCGCAACGGGGTCTTGATTCCAGAGGTTAAAAACTATCAAGGTCTGGCGCTGCAGCTGACCAAGGATGGCGATTTCATCATTGCCTACCCCAACGGCTACTGTGAACAGATTAAAAATACCGCTGAGCAGCTCAGCAACCACGAGCATGCGGTCTCACGCCTGTTATTTGAGGATGCCAACGCACGCCAGATTTTAATGAACGCGCAACCCGTCATTCATTCCATGTTCGTGGCGGCCAACCCCGATCAAGCAACCATGCCCGCCCCTGGAATGCGAAATCGACTCTACTCACTGTCGCAGCTTGATCAGTTTGCCAAGTTTAAGGCCAAGCGTCCATTAACCGGTCTCGAACAGCGCTATCTCAAAGAACTGCTGGCCAGTCGCGAAACCGGCGAACGCGAATACGAGCAGCCCTTTATCATCAATCTGGCCAAACTGGAACGTCAGCTGCTTGCAATGGCAGCTTTGAATGATCAGTATCTTAATGACAACAGTCCACTGACTCGTTATGTTGACAGTGACATGCTGACCAGTCTGCATCGCGGTAATTTCATTGATGATCATTGCCGGCTGCGCTAGGTCAAGCCTGAAACTGGGAGCGCTGACTTTGCGAACTTATTTCTAGAAAGGATAATCTTCTTGCATCAAATCAATACAGATGGTCAATGGCTGCATCTTTTTTATCAAGGTGAAGAACGTGATGACGGCTGTGCTAACGAATTGAGTCTGCAGCCTGCTAATGACGAGTACCGCTTAAACCTGCTTTTGAGCAACCATGGCTTTAATAACGAGCCGCATGACGCAACTTTTTCACTTGATCAAGCTGACGTTAAGGCCTTGCAGAAATATTTAAGCGCTTGGCTGAATGACCAACAAAAGTCTCCGTAATCACACGAAGCAGACTCATGCGACCAAGCTTAGGAGCGTAAAATGCCCTGTCGCCCAATCCAGGCGGCAAGGCATTTTAGTTTTTAATGGGTTTGCTAATTTTAAACTCTTCAAACCAGCCAACGCCATGGTTAGCATCATTTTCCGCGGAAATCACAAATCAGCATCCATCCTGCAGCCTACTGATAGATACAGTCCGTTGATCCCATAATCCATCACAGCACTTCCACCAGCCTCACGAACCTTCCTGGACTTTGAAAAAACAATCTATCGGGTAATCACCCCACCCCCAACGCTACTATACTCTAATGCTTGAACCAATTGATAAAAAATCGCCCGCCCTGCTTTTGACAGCTAGAGCGTGCGATTAAGCATTCAAAGATAAATTTAGTTATTTTCCAGTATTGATTACCGGCTGCGTGCCACGTTCACTAATAATTGCTACCATTATATTGTTAATGACCTGCAAACGCTGCTCATCAGTTAGATTTAAATCCGTTTCCTTAGCCAGCCGCTCCATGGCATCTTCTGTGATCGAAACGGCGCCTTCAACGATAATCTTACGTGCTGACAGAATCGCCGCGGATTGTTGTCTTTGCAGCATCGCACTGGCAATTTCCGTGGCATATGCCAAGTGCGTCAGCCGCGTTTCCAAAATCTGCACGCCAGCCACGTTAAGCCGTTCCTGCAGTTCTTGTGTCAAGCGGTCAGAAACTTCAGTCGGATTCCCACGCAGCGTCAGCTTATCCTGCTCATCAAATGTGTCGTACGGATATTCGCTGGCAACGTGACGCACAGCAGACTCGCTTTGAATCTCAACGAATTCCTCATAGTCATCAACATTAAACAGAGCCTGCGCCGTATCAACGACTTTAAAGACTACTACGGCCGCGATTTCAACTGGATTCCCTTTTGAGTCATTAACCTTCAAAATCTGAGAGTTAAAGTTGCGTACTCGCAAGGAAATGCTCTGCTTGTCCGTTAACGGCACCGTCATAAACAGGCCGGCATCGCGAATCGTGCCAATATAGTTGCCGAAAAAAGTCAGCACCTTAGCTTCATTTGGCTGTACGATCGTCAATGCTGAAGCGCACAGTGCAGCCAGCAAAATCAAAACGACCCCGACTGCCAGCTCACCATGCTGTTGATCAGCGTAACCGCGATAGCCCAGCCAAACTCCTAAAACCGCGACCGCAATGGCAGCGATCAATCCCAGATAGCCATTGACGTGAAATGCCTTTTTCTCTTGCATCGTCATCCCTTCTTTCAGATCGATTCTAGAACTATTATAACCTAGAAACGATTTGCAACAAAATGCCAGCCACGACCAATGCTAGACAATTACCTGGCTGGTATGACGATTCAATCAGATGAACTTTATCAAATTAATTTGGCAAAGTTTACTAAAAAATCGAGCCAGTTAGCCGCTGACTCGATTATGGTATAATATTTTTGTCCAAGAACATTGGCGGTGCTTCGCTTTTCGAAGGGAGCGATGCCAATGAAGGAGTTGAAAAAAAGTGTGACGCTTCCCATCATTAGGAAAGGGATCCATAAGTGTCAAACCGACATCAAGATGGCGCCGACTTAAAAGGTCTTGCCGCTGTTCTGCACGAACTGCATGGCTTACCAATTGGCGTTCAGTACGCAGCCTTGGCCACGGTCGTAATCATTGTGATTGCTTCCCTCATAGCCGGCTGCTACATGGTCAGTCATTTCTGACCAAAAAGAAAAAACCATCTTAGAGCTGCAACTCGTAAAGATGGTGTTATTGCTTATTAACCTATATTAATTTGCGAAACACTGTCGATTTTCAAGGACATTCGGGCTAACGTGTTCCCTCACGTTAGCCTTTTTGTTTACGCCATAATTATAGCTGATTTCAATCTGTATTGCAATTTGAAAACGCCTTGCCAGACCAGACAAGGCGTTTTACCAATTATTATTTTACCGCTAAGCATAATCAATGTGCCGCCGTTCAAGCAAATCACTGCCCCAAAAAGCAGCATTTTTCCTAGGGCGCAGCTGAAGCATTCCTAGGACATACCCAATGCTTTATTCTTGCGTGCAACTAAGGTCATGCCGGATGTCAGCGGACACAGCTTAATCATTTTCAGCGCTTTATTCTCCGTGGCTGAAGAACTGAGCGGCTTTAATTGCTCGCTGCCAGCCTTGGTAAAGCTGTTCGGCATCTTTACGCTTCATCACCGGCATAAACTCATCGCCCAGTTTGGAAAGTTTCTTGAGCTCCTCTTGATCATTCCAAAAACCGACTGCCAAACCAGCCAGGAAAGCCGCGCCCAGTGCCGTAGTTTCTTCCATTTGTGCTCGTTCAATCGGCGTTTGCAGAATATCGGCCTGGAACTGCATCAAAAAGTCATTGCGAGAAGCCCCGCCATTGACTGTCAGCGCCTTTAACGGCAAATCGGTGTCTTTGACCATCGTATCAACGACATCCCGTGTCTGGTAGGCGATCGATTCCAACGTAGCCCGCGTAATGCTTTGGCGATTGGATCCCCGCGTCAAGCCAAACATCGCGCCACGCACTTCTTGATCCCAGTATGGCGCGCCCAGCCCGGTAAATGACGGTACCACATAAACGCCGCCAGTTGAACCGGCTTCAACGGCCATTTTTTCTGACTCGCTGGCCTTGGTAAAGAACTGCAGCCCATCGCGCAGCCATTGAATTGCCGATCCCGCTACAAAGATCGAGCCTTCCAAAGCATAGTTCAATTGTCCCTTCAGCTCATAGGCAATCGTCGTCAGCAGACCATTTTTCGACAGCGTGGCCTCGGTACCAGTATTCATCACGATAAAGGCGCCAGTACCGTAAGTATTCTTAACGGATCCCTTTTCATAGGCAGCCTGACCAAACAAAGCTGCCTGCTGATCACCAGCCATCCCCGCAATCGGAATCTCGACCCCAAAGAAGTGGTAATCGCCCGTATAGCCGTACACTTCTGAATTTGAGCGCACGGCCGGCAGCATTTGGCTTGGGATGTCCAGCAGCTGTAAAATATCTTGATCCCATTGACGCGTGTGAATGTTAAACAGCATCGTCCGACTGGCATTGGTAACGTCCGTGGCATGCACGCGGCCGCCCGTCAGATTCCACAGCAGCCAAGTATCAATCGTCCCAAACAGCAGATCGCCATTAGCTGCTTTTTCCCGCGCGCCCGGTACGTGATCCAAAATCCATTTGATCTTAGTCGCGGAGAAGTAAGAGTCGACTACCAGACCGGTTTTTTCGTGAATCAGATCTTTATAGCCATCCTTGATCAGCTGTTCGGCAATGTCGCTGGTCTGCTTGGACTGCCAAACGATCGCATGGTAGATTGGCTTACCGGTGTGGCGATCCCAGATGACCGTCGTTTCCCGCTGGTTGGTAATCCCAATCGCAGCAATACGGTACGGCTTGATCTGTGATTTGATCATGACATCAGAAATTACTGATTGAACGCTATCCCAGATTTCCATGGCATCGTGTTCAACCCAGCCTGGATTCGGGAAGTATTGCGGAAACTCCTGCTGAGCCATTGCAATTTCATGTCCTTGGTGATCAAAGATGATTGCCCGCGAGCTGGTCGTTCCTTGATCAATTGCCATTATATATTGTTCGTCACTCATGAATTTCAATCCTTTCCGTTATGAGCATTGCGCGGCTTGCCTGGGTGCTGCCCATTCGTAGGCTTCCCCAGCATGCCAGCCATTCCCAAGCGTTCGCCAAATCACTAAGCTGTCCAGCTGGTTGGACTATGGGCGGACTCCCCCAACTCAATTTCAGCACGCTTGAGGACGCAAAAAAACCGCTGGCGACCCGAGGCCATTCAGCGGCTAATCGTTTACTTATCGCTGACCATCTTGCCAGCCACACTGTAGCGATCCTTGCGCATTTCGTTTAAAACGATGTGGATTCGTTCTTCAGGAACATTGGCATCCTTAGAAATAGCTGCCGTAACGTCCTTAACCAGGGCCTTTAATTGTTCTTCAGTGCGACCTTCCAACAGATCAATGTGTACCAATGGCATGAAAAATCTCTCCTTTAATCCAATAACTTGGGGCAATCATACCACAATTAACACTGATTTGGCAACGCTTTACATAGTCTTAAAAACTACTTAATTAATTTTCAAAACTATTCTTTAATAACGTAACTGCCACCTGTCAATAATTTGCCAGCTGGCGTTCAATCAGATGTCGTTGATTGTTCTGCTTAAAAGGCCCTGCTACCGTTTTTCTCAACATTCTAAAAAGATCCGCAGAACGCAAAAACCGCTCAACCAGCCTCGGCCAGTTGAACGGTTCTTCTATTTAATGCTTCTTGATCAATAGCCATGCCGCCCCGGCTGCCAGCATGACGCCGGCCATTTTATGAAGGTCAGTCTTAACGCCTTTAACCAGCGGCTTTTTACTTTCCAGAACTACTTGAAAATGTTCGCCGTCATACAATGTCTTTTTCATAATCGACACTTCCCTTTTCAATTGGCTTTTGATTCATGCTTTGTCTCTATTCTACTCCGCATTACAAGTCATGACGAGCAACAATTGCGTTAAACCTTCTTATTGATAGGCCAAATGACACAATCTTCCATCTTCAAATATGCACTTATCGCTGATCTTTTCGGGTAAACCTTTTTTGATTGGCTGAGCCAAAAAAACGATTAATCAAACGTTTATGATCTTTTCCAAGCTGAATGCCATCGTGAGCTTGCTTATGCTATTCTCGATCATTGATGCAACCAAGCCCATCACTGTATTTATTGGTCGCTGATAATTTTTATCGCGCCAGTCGCCTCTCTACAGCCCCCGCATCCGCTCCAAAGTCATTATTATGTCAATAAATTCACACTTGACAATTCGTTGGATAAATAAAAATATATTTAATTTATTAAATCACTCATTTGTTTAGTTTAGCTAACAAACGTTGATATATTGGCATTTATAAGCTATGACAAAATTATCATATCTAATTATAAATAATTGATTGTCACCGCTTGCGACAATGCGAATCGTTTCTATAAAAGTAATTTTCTCTTTGACCTAATTATCACATGAATGATACTTTTTACCAAACGTAAGGGGATGATTACACCATGCTTAGTAAAAATAATCACAATTTAAAAATCAAACAAGCCAGCGATCGCCAATTGCGGTTTTCACTGCGCAAATTCGGTACTGGGATTGTCTCGGTAGCCATCGCCAGCCTGTTTTTTATCGGCAGCAGCGCCATGACGGTCCACGCCGATACCAATGATGGATCCACGAGCCAATTCAACGGCTCAATCAGCTGCTGATCCTGCTACTGCCTTGACTCAGTCAGCAGCCACCTCTGACTCCGCTGCTCAGTCAACCACTGCTGACCCTGCCAAGGATCAAGCGTCAACCGCGACTGATTCTGCTAACACCGCGACGAGCACGAACAGTTCGGCTGCTCAAAGCACTGAGGCTGATCAAACGATTATCAATTCCAAGCAAAACAGTGCCCAGGCGCCTGCAACGGATAATATTCAGCACGGCATTAACATCACGGCCAACAACCAGACGACTGGATACAATGGCAACTCAATTTTAAATGCCAATCAATCCGATGGTACTTTCGATGTCAACACGGTCGTTACCAACAACAACTCCGACAGTCGCAAAGTTGAAGAAATCGTCTTGCTGCCAACGTTTACCGCCAACAATTCAACCGACGTCAACATGATCAAGCCGGTTATTGATGCAGACAAGATCGGCAGCGGCATTCAATTTACCTCCTCTACCGGCTCCATGCCAACCGATTTGGAGGTCTACTATGCCATCACGGCCGGCGACTTTGAAACGCTGGATGTGTTAATGCAGAATGACGATTTCTCCTGGGATCAAGTGATTGAGATTCAATTCGTTGCTACTCTGCAGGCTGGTCAATCACTGACGGCCACTGTTCCAATGAAGATTGCCAACCTGGAACAAATGAAAAAACAGCTGGCAGCACTGGCGGATGGTACTGCCGACAAAGCGCTCGAACAAGACCTGGCCGCACGCAATATGACGTTTGATGAATATTTCTACTACTGGGATGCGGACGGCAATTTCTATTCTGATGACATTCATTCGCTAAACATGCAGCTAGCCGTCCCAGCAACCGATACGATCAGCGCCATCCAAAACATCAATGGCAGCTACCACGCCGTTATTAAGAATGCCAACGGTCGCTACCAAGACGCGCCAGCTGAGATCCAAGCGGCCATGCCTAACGTTTCACCAAGCGACGTTACCGTAACCAACTTTACCAATGGCAACGCGGAAGATACTCTGTTTACCGATGGCTACTTTAGAATCAATGCCGTTAATATCTTTAACACGGTCAAGGATCTTGGCTACACGATCAATGTTGCTCCCAACGGTCATGATCTTTGGCAGACTTACAATTACTTTTCTTTCGGCACGACTCATCCGGATAGTTCCGCAACCAAGCTGTATGTAGAAGTGCAGCCAGTCTTTTTGCTGCAGGACGTTACCTTACCAAGCGGCAGCAGCTGGAATCAAGTGCTGAACCTGCAGCAGAATCCAAGCGTCAAGTTCACCAATCAATCCTCAATGACCGTTACCGAGCAAAAGGAACTGACCTACAGCACGACTGGGGGCGCCGGAACCTACCAAGTCGACACGTCCAACCTGCCGCTGGATGCTGATGGCAACTTAACCACGCCAGGTATCTACAACATTACCTACATCTACTAAATCAATGATCAAGATACCGTAACGGCAACCGCGCAAGTTATCGTGCAGGCCGTCAAAACGATTACGCGGACGATTCATTACGTCGATGGCGACAACAACAATCAAGCCGTCGCAGGTGATGTCGTGCAATCACTGACCTACTACGGAACGCCAACTGATGCCGCGGGAACTAAATTTACCTGGCAAGCAGCTGCCGGTAATGAATTTGCCAGCGTTGACTCTCCCGTGGTTGCCAACATGACACCGGATCTGGCCACGGTAGCTGCCGCAGCGACTGACGAAAACAGTGCCAATACCGAAATCACCGTCGTCTACCACCATGACCTAACGACTGAAAACGTTGAAAAGACCGTACAGCGGACGATTCACTTTGTTGATGAACAAGGTAATCAGGTTGCCGACGATGTAACTCAAACCGTCACCTTGACCGGCACTAAGTCAACTGACCTGGTTACCGGCAACAGCACGACGGTTTGGAATCAAGGACAGTTTGCCAGTGTGGATGCGCCATCAGTAGCCAACATGACGCCTGAGATTGCCGTTATTGCTGCTGAAACGGTTGATGAAAACAGCGCGGATTCTGAAATCACTGTTGTCTATCATGCAACGCCGGCTGTTGATCCAGTTGACCCAACGACGCCTGGCACGCCAGCACCATCAACTCCTGATCAGCCGACGACGCCTAACACCCCAGCAGCAACGTCTGAAACACCAGCATCTGCTTTGAATACGCCGGTTGTTACAGTCACGACTTCGCCAATGAACAACCGCCAAAACACTGCCAAGACCAGCCAAAAGACGCTGCCGCAAACTGGTAATGAACAGACTGGTTTACTGGCTGCCTTGGGACTTGGCTTATCTAGTCTGGCACTTTCCTTAACGGGAGCTTTCAAAAAACGTCATAACTAATCTGCCTGCTTGTTGATCCACAAAGACTGCTTAAACCTCATCGCGGAAATGCTCCGTGGTGAGGTTTTTGATTTGATTGATGCAATCGTTCCTGGAAGTCTTAAGTAATGCTGCTTGGATCATGTTCGAAACAATGAGCGGCCATTTTTGAACTGCTTAGTCGTGGCTGTTATGCAAAAAATCCTGCATAAAACATATGACGAAACCATCATTACCTACTTTCGCCAAAATCGATGTATAAGTAGGTAAAGTTGATCCGTTCGAATATACAACTACCTACTTCTGACCTAAAATCGACGAATAGTAGGTAACTGCAGGAATCAATGGCTGCTCATGCGGAATTTATTCACAAAAAAACTGCCTTCAGATCGCTCTGAAAGCAGTTGGTGCCGATAACATCCGGCCTGATTTATTCCATTTCCGTTAAACCAGCTTGACGACGGCCGCGATTAAACCATGGCGAAACCGTAAAAGCCAGAATGTCATTGACCACATAGATCAAACTGTTGATTGCCATTGCCAGCGTAGCATCCCCTTGCGCAAAGGTCACGCCCCAAAGAATCAGCTGGAAGATCCCAGAAGCCAGCCACCAGTAGTATTGGTTATTGTAGCGCATAAAGCACATGATCCCTGCAGTCAGACTGATGGCAAAACTGATGGCATCGATCCATGGCCGCGGATCATTAGTGAAACTGCCAATCATATAACCACTAATAGCGTAGACCAGCAGCGTACCAATAATGGCTATGATCCATTGTTTGGTTCCGAAACGGCGCAGATGATTTTTGGTATCGTCATTCCAGCTGCGGACGGCAAAGATCACCGGTAGATCAAGCGTCAATACATAGGCAATCTGTTCAAAAATCGACAGGTAGTTCTTCGCTGCCAAACCCGCGTAAATAAAGCAGGCAGCCGAGATCAGCCCCAGCCAGCCATTGATCGCCTTGGTAGCATTGATGGCCAATACGCACAGCGTCCCCAAGATCGTGCCGATAAACGTAATCAGCGTGACCGACGTAATCTTGCTGCTGATCAACAAAGCCAGCTGAAAGCCCAGGGCAAAGAAAAACAGCAGATAGTTCTGCATTGGCCACCCTTTCAATTGATTGAACAGCCAGACAAAGTAGTTTTCATTACGTTCCATGAATCGAATCTCCTTTTTCTCAGTAGCTTTTACCACGCGAACTGCGCGGCTGCTTATCCGTGGGGCGACCCCCACCTCGGTTGACGAGAAGTGCTCGTTTTCTCGCCAGCTGTCTTATTTTACGGGCCCATAAAATAAAACAAATCAGCCGTTTTGGCTTTGAGCAACTTATATATCCTACCAAAAGATCGATTCACTTGCCAATGCAAATTTCTTCATCTATCTTAAACAAAATCACGCTAAAGTATCTATTTAACCGTAACGACTGCGCTTACTAAAAATAAATAAAAAATTTTTGACTGGCCGTTTTGCGTCGTTTGATTAAAGGATCGATAAGGTGACCAGCAATCTAGCACCCCGCTTTTATTAATCAGCCAAATTGCAGTAAACTACGCTTTTGCCTCCGCCAGTCATTACGATCAGACTTTTAAGAAAATCTGGGGTGTCAGTCCGCGACGCTACCGCCAGCTGCACCAAAAGCTTGAATAAAAAGATAGTTTGACCAACGTTTTGTACTAATCGCCTAATTTCAAAAACTTTGAAAACGCTCTATAATAGAAAACAGCAATACTTTTGGGAGAGTATTTATTTATTGGGGGAGTGTTTTCATGAATACTTATGTTTTTATTTTATTACTTATCTTGATCATTATTGTTCAATACCTAATCAAAAAATATGATCAAAAAAAAGAAACGATCAAAAATAAACCGCTTCTGAAATCATCAAATTCAAAGCCAGTAATCAATAAATCAGCTAAGCCAATACCAACAGTCCAAGTTCCTACAGAGTGCTCAGCGAAAGAATCCGTTAATAATATTCGAAAACCATCACATACGCGACCAACAATCAACAAAACAGTTAGGCAAAAGTCGACAAGCTCCGTCTCTACCGATAATTCAACCAATAAACTGCCAAGCATGGATTCAAAAAAGGATCAACTCATTGCAAATCCACTACCTAAAACTGATAATGTTACGCAAACTTCTGACAAATTAAAGATAATCGTTAAAGACGGTAAGAAATTTTGTCAATATCCACTTGAAGATGACTGGTATCTCACACGTATACGAAAGATTCCCTGTCTGGGTAAAAAACATAACATAATCAAGTTTTACGCTGTCGCCAATGCTAATTTCAAAAGGCATCCCGACCATCATCTTGTTCGTTTTCCCGCTTATTATTGTCAAGAATGCGACAGAATCATGATCAAGGAGCCAGTTTATCAAGAAATCAGAAATGACTGTCGGCTGCTCTGCAATGTGGTAAATGAAAGTTTTTGGACACCCAAATTCCAGCCCCAACACACCAACAAACATTTCGTTGCGACGTTTGGCAACGAGGAGTCGATTCTACATATCCTCGGCTACAACGTCAATGCCCAGATTGGATTAACCACACCTCAGCGTCATGCCATTCTGCGCCAGATCATTATCAATGGACAATTATCCCAAGGCCAGATCGAGCATCATCTGCGCTACCTGATTCGCCGCAACCGTTCCAATCGCAAGTTTAGGCGAGCAATCGAAAAATGGCTGGCTGATTTGAACTATGTCAGTCGCTTAGACGTCAATTACAGCCGCATTCCGATCCAAGTGATGCGGACCTTGCTGAGTCAAGCCAACTAAGCTAATGATTTAAATAATATATAAAGGGACCCGCCAAAATCGACGAGTCCTTTTTATCTGGTTAATTATTATCAGCCTTTTTTAATGCTGCCGCTCATGGCATCCCCATAGATTGGCGTTGGCAGGCCAAAGCCACCGGCAACCGTAATCAGCTCACCCGTGACATAACGTGCCTTATCGCTGGCCAGGAAAGCAACCATATTGGCGATATCCACTGGCTTAACGACCTCATTTAATGGCACGTGTTTCAAAAAGCCATCCAAGAAGCTCTTTGACATGTTCTGCAAGGCGCCATCCGTACCGACAAAACCAGGCAGTACCGCGTTGGCCCGAATCTTATCACGCGCATACTCAACGGCTGTCTGTTTGGTCAGCGAGTTGATGGCTGCTTTTGAGACGCCATATGCCAAGCGACTGATATCTGGCGTCGTACCGGCAACTGATGAAATATTGATAATGTTGCCGCCGCTTTCCTGCTCGCGCATTACTTTAACGGCATATTTGGAAGTGTAATAAACGCTTGCGATGTTTTTGTCAACGATATCAAAGAAGGTCTGACTGTCGCCATCAACCAAAGTCGTATCTTTTTTAACATCCGTCGTGCCAAAGTTATTGACCAGAATGTCCAAATGGCCCGCGTCTTGCACTACTTCTTGAATCATGGGCGCATAGGTTGCAAAGTCAAACGCATCATAAAAAACGCTGCGGAAGTTTTCATTTTGCTCGTGCAGGCGTGCCGTCAACTGACGGTTCTTTTCACTGTCCCGCACAGCCATATAGACAATGGCCCCCTGCTCAACCAGCTTTTCGGCAATTGCCAGGCCAATGCCGCGACTGGCTGCCGTAACGATCGCCGTTTTATTTTCCAAGTCTTTAGTCATCATAAATTCCTCCTTATCCTTGCAGACAGGTAATCAACAACAACTTTTAAGGATATCCTAGGACGGCATTGAGCGACTTCTCGTCAAATAAACCGTCTTTTTGATATTGGAGAAAAGTATAACATCTTTAATAAAAGAACAACTTAATTTTTGTAAAATTCGATAAAAATATACTTTAGATTAACTAATTTTAATGAATGTTTCTTAAAAAGCGATTTCATTTGAGCTATATTTTTTCGTGGCCAGACAGACTGCATTTTGTTTTTTCGCCATAAGTTGATTATTAAGTAATTCATTATTTAACGATTGATTGATAGCTGTTATCAAAATGGCAACCAATCAGAATGCCACAATAACAAAGACAGAAATTCGAAAAGGGGATTGTATCTTGAAAGAAATTGACGCAAGCGAAATTCTGCACCGGCCCTTTGCCTCAAACTTTTTAAAAAGGATTGGACGCGGCACCGCTGTTGGAATGGCAACTGGTCTGATCGTAACCACGTTTCGCAAAATCATCGACGATACGCTGCAAGGACTCAATGTTAACTATCCTTATATGCGAACTCATTATCTGATGCTGGGCGTCTATCTGATCGGTACGCTTATTTTATGGCTGATAATGGCGCGTCTGTTGAAAAATCATCTGTTTGACATCGTTGGTTCGGGAGTACCGCAAGTTGAAGACGTTTTACATGATGAACATTGGATGTCTTGGTGGTCAGTGCTATGGCGCAAATACTTGATTGGTCTAATGGCAATCTGTCCAGGATTGTTTCTTGGCCGAGAAGGACCCTGTATTCAGATGGGAGCGGCAGTTGGTTAGGGGCTGGCGGAAAAATGCTTCAAATCGTCTCGCCACGAAACTAAGGTCATAATCGCCTGTGGCATTGCGGCTGGACTTTCCGCGGCATTCTCCGCTCCATTGGCCGGTGCGCTTTTCCTGCTTGAAGAGATTACCTATACGTTTGAGTCGCAAACCTGGCTGACGGCATTAACCGCAGCCATCGCTTCCGATCTCGTCACCCTGCTCTTTTTTGGCACGCGACCATGCATGTGGCTGCCCATTACCTATCGTCTGCCACCGGCTACCTATCTTCCCTTGGCTTTGTTTGGCATCTTGCTGGGCATTCTGGCTTGGTTTTACCAATATTGTCTGATTAATATTCATTGTTGGTATGGCAAGATTTCCTGGCTGCCAAGAAATCGGCGCTCGATCATCCCCTTGCTGCTGGTGGTTCCAATCGGTTTGTGGGATGCCAGCATGCTGGGCGGCAGTCATGTTTTCGTCGAGGTTATCGCCCAGCTGCCACGTCATGTACACGGGTTTCAAGCGATGATGATGCTTTTGGGAGTTTATTTTATAATTCGATTCGTTTTTTCGATGATTTCTTATGGTGCCGCAGTACCAGGCGGGATTTTCATGCCGATTCTGGTACTGGGTGCGATCTTGGGTGGTTTTGCTGGTTGCTTGATGATCCGCTTTGGTCTCATTCCTGCCAAAGCCTACATCAATCTGGTGGTCATTGGTATGGCTGCTTATTTTGGCGCAATTGAAATGGCCCCGTTTACCGCCATCTGTCTTTTGACTGAAATGGTCGGCACGATTCAGCAGATTCTGCCAATGCTGCTGGTTACGTTCATTGCCTACACAGTCAACGATCTGTTAGGGGGACGGCCAATCTATGGCGCGCTGCGTGAACAGATGGCTCCCCAGGCTGCCCAAGAACGGAATGCCAAAACCGGCCAACCTTAATTATTGAATTAATTTGTTTGGTCTCATTGCAAATAATCAACCAATCGACTTTAGATATTTAACAAATGAAAGTCATCAGAAATTTTTTAAAAAAGTTTTTGATGGCATTTTTTGTTCATTTTCTAGTTCACCACTAAACAAAAACGACACTTGTTTCAAAGAGCAAGCGCCTAAAGTAATTGAAAAGCTTTACGAACGTTCGCCTGCCTGGATAATCAAATTCTTGTTCAATTGCTCAGTTGAAAATTCTCGAACGTTCGTTGCATTTTAACGTTATTGTTCGTGATTCATTCGATAAACAAAGTAATTTTAGACAGATAGTACGGTTTACAAACTAACGATAACAGGATATGATAATGCCACGTTCGAACGGAGAGTTGATTTTACATTTGGCAAACAGAGAAAGAGGCTAAAATTATGGTTCAATTTGACACGATCGAAACTGCACTGCAATAACTGCAAAACGGTGGCTACGTAATTCTTTCCGACAATGAGGATCGCGAAAACGAAGGCGATCTGGTGGCTTTAGCTGACCGCATCACTCCCGAAACGGTCTACGAAATGCTGCACGAAGCCAATGGTCTGATGTGCGTGCCAATCACCATCCAACGAGCACATGAACTGGGCTTTACCAAGATGGTTGAACACAGTACTGATCCTCACCAAACGCCATTTATGACGACTACGGATGGTACTTTTGAGGCAACCGGCGTCACGACCGGCGTTTCCGCATTTGACCGCGCTGCTACGATCAACCGCATTGCCAACCCAGCTGCCAAGCCAACCGACTTTAATCACCCTGGCCATATCCAGCCGCTTTATGCTTTGGACGGCGGGCTGCGCAAGCGAATCGGCCATACTGAGGCTTCTGTTGACCTGGCATATCTGACGGGCGCTGAACCGGCTGCGGTAATCATTGAAGTGCTTAAAGAAGATGGCCACATGGCTCGCCGTGACGATTTGGCAAAGATGGCTAAGCGCGTCAACGTTCCTTACATTACCATTAATCAAATCATCGAATACATGGACGCTCACAACATCAAGGAAGCCAGCGACCTGCAAGCTGCCCCGGTTCAAGGCTAATCCAACTCGCTACTGACTAGGTCTCGTTATTAAAATAAAACTCCCCGCTTGACTGCGAGGAGTTTTGTTGTATTTGAGGAGATATTGATACTATTTCAGCATACTTGAGCAAAATGATCTCAGCCCACGATTTTTGATCTTTTGCATATGCTGCTTTTTTAAGGAAAAATGTCAATTAAGGAGATCAATCAAGACTGTTTTAAGCGCCCCAGACTTCTTCGGCAATGCTCTTGACTAAGGCAATCTTAGCCCACTGCTGTTCTTCAGTCAGAATGTTGCCTTCTTCAGTTGAAGAGAAGCCACATTGCGTACTCAGGCATAGTTTGTCCAGATCATGATACTGTGTCGCTTCTTGAATCCGGTCCAAGATTACTTGACGATCTTCCAATTCACCAGATTTAGAGGTTAGCAGACCCAGCACCACGTATTTATCAGCTGGGACCTTCGCCAAGGGTTCAAAACCGCCTGCCCGCTCTGAATCGTATTCCAGATAAAAGGCTGCCACGTTTTCTTTTGCCAATACATAGTCAGCAACGGGACCATAACCGCCCTTGGTTGCCCAGGTGGAGTGGTAGTTGCCACGGCAGACATGTGTAGTCACTACCAAATCAGCTGGCAGGTTTACCAAAGCATCATTGTTGATCTTTAAGAGTTGTTCTTGCAACAGTTCACGGCTTTGACCATCTTCTGCAAACACATGCCAGAATTCGTCATCAGCAATTGATCCCCAAGTACAGTCATCTAGTTTCAAGTCACGACAGCCGGCATCATATAAAGCCAAAATCAGATCATGGTAAGCTTGCGAAACGTCTTTGGCCAATTCTGCCTTGGATGAGTAAAATTCAGCGATGGCCTCGCTCTTCCCCTCACCCAGTACTAATTCTTCATAACATTGAGCTGGTGCTGGAATACTTTGGCGAGGAATCAAATCCGTGCCATCCGTTAAGCTCTTAAGGTACTCGAAGGCTTCCAGGTCGGGGTGCGTACCGTTAAAGCGAACCTTGCCTGTCACAGCCGCTGAATCTGCACGGGTTTCTTCACCATGGAAAAAGTAGCCATGTTCTGGATTCGTGTGTGCGATCCCTTCAAAGCCCCAGAATGTATCCAGATGCCACCAAGAACGCCGGAACTCGCCATCAGTAACCGCGTGCAGGCCTGCTTGCGCCTCTTTTTCGACCAGTTCCTTGATACACTTGTCTTCAACGTTTTTCAGTTCGTCATGGTCAATTTCGTGGTTGGCAAATTTTTCCCGAGCCGCTTTCAGTTCGGCTGGACGCAGGAAACTGCCCACAATATCATAACGGAATGGTGAAGTCGTGCGGTTGGTAAAAGTTAAAGTTTGTGCTTGCGTCATATGTGATAACTTCCTTTCGAAAATGCTTATTTGGCAGGACTTCTCAAGAAATTAAAAATCCCTGGGAAAAGCACATCCTGCACTTTCTCCCAGGGACGTTGACTGCTTATTCAACGTGTTACCACCCTGATTCAGCTAGACCTCACAATCTAGCCCTTACTGAGTACTCTAAAAATTTAGAAGACCCGGACCGTGATATCGGACGTCACCCCGCGACCGGCTTACCAAACGGCTCGCCCGCCGACTTGCTCCAAGACCATCTTCATCGCGTTTCACGATCCCGGCTCTCACCTAACCCGGTTCTCTTTAAAGGCTGCCCACGACTACTCATCTCTTCTAAGCAATTTCTAATTTTGTTGTGATTATAATAATTGGCATAACGATAAATGTCAACCATTTTTCTGGAATTTATTAGATTTTATCAAGAAAAGATTAAGAAGCTTTAATTTAGCGACGATGTTTTATGGTTTAGGACGCGTGCATCATGATAAAGTCGAATCCTCGCGTTGGCAAAATGGCGTGAGCAAATACCAATGGCTTGGCCCCGAATCCAATCAGATAGCGTGGCTTAGGGCGTCGTGCATTAACTGCCTTGACGGTTGCCTTAACGACTACCTGAGGATTGCTCATCATGTTGCCATTGTATTGCTTATGCATCCCTTCAGCGACCTTGCAGTTTTTTCATGCCATAATTGTACAATTTGAGATTGCCATTTCTGTACATTTTGAGGTTGCCTTTGACAGTATTTAAGGGGGCAGAATGCTTGGGAGCAACGTAAGCTGGGAGAGGAATTTCAACATATAAATGAACGTAATGATGGTTCTTTTGATAATACTAGGTATATTTCAGTGGCCAATATGTATTTCAAAGATCCAAATGAAGTTCAATCTAACAATATATTAACAAGAACATATGTTATGCGAAGAGATGATATTGCGTTTGAGGGACATCCATCAAAAAAATATAAATTCGGCCGATTTGTTGCTAACGATATTGGAGATGGTGTTGTATCAGAACTATTTCCTGTTTACAGACATGTATCGAAATACGATGCTAAGTATTGGAAATATGCCATTCAGATTGAAAGTATTATGGCACCACTTTTCGCAAAATCTATAACGTCATCAGGAAATTCATCTAACAAGCTAAACCCAAAACATTTTTTAAGACAAATGGTTAACGTTCCAGATTTAAATGAACAAATCAAAATTGGCGAATTTTTATCTAAATTTGATGCTATTATCACTTTGCATGAGGAAAAGCAGCGCCAGTTAGAACGGCTGAAAAAGGCTTTACTGCAAAAAATGTTTGCGGATAAAACGGGATATCCAGCACTCCGGTTTAAGGGCTTTACTGAAAAGTGGGAGCAACGTAAGCTGGGAGAGATAGCAGATGTTAGTAGTGGAACTTCAATTGATAGTAGGGCAACCCACGGGAGAAATAGAGTTACCAGAATAGAAACTATTGCCAATGGAGAAATTGATTATAAGCATATTGGTTGGACAAACGAGAATATTGATCCCCGTTATAATTTAAAGATTAATGACATTTTGTACAGCAATATTAACTCCATAGATCATATTGGGAAAAATGCAATCATTAAGACATTACCATTTCCACTTTATCATGGCATGAACTTACTCCGTATAGTTCCAAGAATTAACTCGTTATTTATGTTTTATTCATTAAATACAATAGAACATAGAATTTGGGCAAAAAGTCACGCTAATAAAGCAGTTAGTCAAGCAAGTATTAACCAATCAACTCTCAACAATCAACCCTTTAAAGTTCCAAAACTAGAAGAGCAAGAAAAAATTGGACAACTCTTTCAATCTCTCGACAAAACTATCACTTTGCATGACAAGAAAATCCAATATCTTAAACAACTTAAACGGGGATTATTGCAAAAAATGTTTGTCTAATTCAAAAAGGATAGCGGCATGAAGCCGTTATCCTTTTTGTTATAGTGATGCTAAATGCTGCATGATTTTTGAATTGTCCTTATTCTCTAGCTCCTGAATAATATGGAGATAAGTTTGTTGAGTAGTCGTCATATCAGCATGTCCCAAACGCTTGGCAACACTCGCAATCGATACGCCCGCAAAAAGCAGCAAAGAAGCATGAGTATGTCTTAAACCGTGCACTGAGATTACTGGAATATCAAGTTCTTCACAGTACCGCTGCAAAAGATTATTAATGGTTGAATTAAATACACGTTTTTGGACAAATAAAGGCTGATCTTCAGGGAAGTCTTGAGTAACCCGGTTAAGTTGCATTGCTAATTTCCAGTCAATGGAAACCTTCCGAATTGATGAAGTATTTTTAGTCGGTTTAAAGCCACCAGCATAATTTTTATAGTCCCAAGTTTTGTCAACGTTAATAGTCTGTCCTTCTAAATCAATGTCTTTTTTGGTTAGTCCCAAAGCTTCACCAAAGCGCAAACCAGTTTTGGCAATGATTAAAATGAGCCAATCAAAGTTGGGGAACTTTGACAAATCAAGGTGGCGCAACAGTAATTTTAGCTCAAACTCATTTAAATATTTAGTTTTCTTCTCGGTTGGCGCTTTACCTTTGACAACAATTTTACGGGTTGGGTCTCGTTTTAAGGGAGTGTAAAATATTTTGTGTAAATTTCTAAATTAAATTGAAAAAGGGAAAGC
>ERZ791920.709-NODE-709-length-26106-cov-7.471114_pt1 | contig 26106 bp, 20 predicted proteins | sample MGYA00510136_ERZ791920 | MGnify/ENA primary metagenome ERZ791920 (study PRJEB30046, sample SAMN00792066) | human gut metagenome | study: EMG produced TPA metagenomics assembly of the A metagenome-wide association study of gut microbiota in type 2...
GCCTGGACGGCCACTTCTGAGAAAAGGTATTTACACAGAATCCTGAACAGGCTCTGAAGTTCAGCATCACGCCTTTATCGCTGATGCCATCCTCTTTCCAGTTGTACGCATCCAGATTCAGCGAACTTTCTTTGCTGCTGTACTTCACGCCGACGCTTGTCAGGCTATTGATGCCGCCGCCCTTCTGACCGTCATCGACGTTAAAGTGCTGACTGCCTGCGCCTGCCAGGCTTGCCGTACGCTGCTCTTCGCGTAGCTCAGGTTCGGCCCGCCTTCCAGCGTAGCGCTAGCGCTCCAGCCGTCTTTACCTGCGTAGTCCAGTTTCAGCCCGACGATGCTGTCCACCGCCGTTTCGCTGCCACTGTTCATATTCAGGTTAAAGTCTCCGGCATTGCGCTCCTGATAGCCACCTTCCAGTGTGTGACGCAGTTTTACACCCGCATATGGCGTAACCTTCAGTCCTTCGCTCGGTTCGAAAGTCTTCGCCCCTTCGCTGCGGAACTCCAGGTACTGCTGTTTCACGTCGGTATCAGCCGTTTTGTTCGTGTTGCCAAATGCAATCGAGCGGCTGCTGTCAAGGTTGTGAACGTCGTAACGCAAGGCGTTATTCCAGTTCATGCCGTTATCGAACGACATCTGATGTTTCAGGCCAAAAAACTGGCTATAACCGCCTGTAACGCCATTATCACCCGCTTTCTGCGCACCATCACCATCGAGACGAGCGATACCGTACTCCAGACTCATCGTCTGGCTTTCGCTCAGGTCGATAGTTTTACGCAATGCCAGCATGTCGTATTCGGTATTATTACCTAACTCGGCACGCGGATCGCCTTTCGCGACAACGTTGAACGCCAGACCGTTACCCACTTTCGGCGCGGCATCTGCCAGCATACTAAAGCGGTTGCTTAACACGCGCGCTTCGCGGAATACCGTGGTCGCCTGGCTACCGCTGACCTGTTTCAGAGCACTGTTCAGTTCAGCAGTCGTGCCGACGTTCAGGCTGGTAAACAGTTCGTTGTTGGTGTAACCCGCATCCAGTGCTTTCGCGATGTCATTCACCGAGGCATCTGTTGCCACATCGGTGTAGGCATTTTTGCTCATGGTGACGTCAACGTTACCGCTGGCATCGGTGCTGCCTTTGGCAGTCCATACCACGGACGTTGAGGTGATGGCGTCAGCGTCGGTCAGGTTGCTACCTTCCACTACGTTATCAAAACTCACAGTGGTGTCTGCCGTACCAGCGGTAAAGCCCGTGTTAATCTCCACGCCGTTCATGCTGGCATTGTTAACCTTCAGCTTCCCGGCGCTGCCGTTAACGTTGGTACCGACGACATAGCCGTTGAGGTTGTTCATGCTGCCACCAGCCTCATCACTTCCCGACGTTACACTAACCGTATTGGGCTTCGGCACATCCGGCAACGTATAGTCGCCATAATGCACTTCGCTGCTATTACCGTTGTTACCGTTCATACCTTCAACATTGATGCTGTCGCCCTGCTTGATCAGTCCAGAACCCGTAACCCCATCGGCAATCACCACCGTGCCGTTGTTAACCACATGACCTACTGTACCCAGTACGCTAAATGCAAACGAGTCATTGGCGAAGATATTGATGGTGCCGTTGTTTTCGATTACCGCATCCGCCGTGGCGTTGGCATCGAGTTGCATACCGATCATACCCGTGTCAGTAGTGCCTGCGGTACCGAGGTTGATGGTGCCATTGTTAACCAGCTGCGCGTTCTTATCACCTTCCATAGCCACAGCACCGGTGCCGCTGATGTTCATGATGCCGTCATTCTGGGCAATAAAGTTGCTGTGGGTGACTTTCACGGCACTGGCGCTGTCGTGATCGAAGTTGATGACCCCGTTATCCTGGTTCCAGAAGAAGGCATTCTGATCGCCGGCATTATTAGCGCTGACTACCAGTGACTTCGCAGAAACATCAATCGTTCCGTCATTGATAAAACGACCATTTCCGCCCCACATATTAACGGCTCCGTTGTGGGAAGAATTACTGATGTTCATGTGACCGGTATTATAAAGCGTACCGGACTGGTTGATGTGCACAGCATTCTTGTCGTTATCAAGAATAAACTCGCCGCGGTTATTGAAAGCTGAATTATTATTAACTTCCAGCATCCCGGTGTTGTTACCCTCACTACTACTTCCGAGGTTCCAGGTTCCTTCGTTATTTGCCACTGCAGTACCTGTCAGCGCAGCACCTCTCATAATCGCCCCGTCAGTTTGATTATTAAAGACCCCGCCAGCCGACATCATCCGCCCTGTTACACTGCCACTATTATTGAATACCCCCGCGTTCTGCACGATTTTATTGATGGTTCCGGTGTTGTTCACTAACGAACTATCAGCACCAGCATTCATGGTAATTTGCGCAGTCATTTCTCCGGCATTATTGAGGATTCCACCGCTAACATCGACGTTATTCGTCATCACCCCGGCATTTTTAATGACGGCACCCTTGTCAAGTTTTACTAAGTTATTGATGATGCCACCGCTGGTATTTTCCAGAAGACCGCTTGATACCGTAATTTGATCACCGGAAAGCGTTCCGCTATTAACAACATTCCCAGCCAGCTTATCAGTCACAGCAGCAGATTTATTTAGCGTTACAGTTTCTCCGCTTCGTGTAATCGTATCGCCACCGGTATAGATCAGTGAGGTGAAATCATCTGTATTATTGTACTCATTCCCCGATTGGCACACGCCGAAAGTGCAGATTGTACCATAGTTAACAATTGTTCCTGTGCCATCGTTATAAAACGCCTGACCAGTACCAACATTGATATTGATAACACCCGTCTGGTCGTTGATAGCAGTACCATGCTCATAAACAGCCATCCCTACCAGAGTATTTGCTGCCAGACTATCGTCATAATTACCATTTTTTTCGAGGTTAATCGTCCCCTGGTTAATAACTGTATTGCTGGCGCCATAGGCCGCCATACCTGCGCCGGCGTTATAAATAGTTATAACACCGCCCAATTGGTTAATTGCTGTTGCATTTTTCCCTGCACCACTATAACTATCAGTACCAACTCCCACACCTGTACCGAAGTCAATGGCGCTGTTGCTAGCTATATCTCGCATTGCGGTAGTGTCATTTGCATCTACCCACATAGAATCCAGTGTAATTTTACCCTGATTTTCTGCTGTTGAATCTGCTATAGCAAGCATGCCGACACTACCACGACCATACAAATCAATGATGCCGCTGTCAGTATTGATAATTGTGCTATTCGATTGAGCGACTAACCCTGTTATGCTACTGACATCGTTATTAAAAATAAATGAATTCGATGTGCCCGTTGAATACTTGTTAAATACGCTATGTTGTTCCGTCACTTTACCTGTGATCGTACCTGCATTAGTGGCGCTCCCTCCGTTAGTAGCCAGTAAAACAATGGGAGACGGTGCCGGATCTTTACCATTTTGTAATAACGAGATCGTGCCACTATTTATACCTGTTGTATTTTCACCAGTAACAAAAGCAAAACCTAAATTCTGAATTTCAACAGTACCTTTATTAACAATTTTCGCACCGGAATCAGCATAAGTAAGTTCTGGGGTTCTTGTCCCATGATGTTCAAAACTGTCAATATCCTGCATTGTTAGCGTAGCGCCACTGCCAATTTCCAGCAAAGCTTTATCCTGTACCCGAATAACCCCGGCAAACCCCAGAGGGAATTCTCCGCTGATTGTCGTATCTCCATTCAGATATACCGACGACTCACCACTAACGACAATAACGCTGGTATAACTATATCCTGTGCGCAAGGAAGTAACCTGCGACCCATCTGCAAGCGCGTTTTTCTCTCCAATCAGTTCAAGTCCACCATTCATATTAACGGTATTGCCATCGCCAATCACAACCAGACCTGACGTTTTCTCTGCGCTGCCATCAAATAAATTACTCTGACGAGAAGTAACCTCACTGTCTGATACAACAGTTAACTTTCCATCCAGCGTCACGTTATTATCACTGCCGTAAACGTTGATACCCACGGATGGATCGAAGAAATATTCCGCCGCATTGTCTGCGGTTTTATCCTTATCAACCAGAACGTTACCAGTGATATTCACTGTATTCGCATCGCCAGAAACGTTTATGCCCGTCGCTTTCTGCCCGACCACTTTTAGATCTTTTGCCGCCAGCGTCACGCTGTTATTGTTGCCATTAAGATCTACCCCGGTCGAGAAATCGCCAACCTGCATACTGCCTGCCAGCGAAACCTTCCCACTGTTGGTTGTGATGCTGAACCCTGTCGCTTCATTGCTAACGTTAACATCACCCGTATTGGATACTGTTGCCCCCTCACCGTTGATGAGCACGCCAATCGATCCAGTATCGGAAACAACAATATCTCCTTTGTTGTTAACCGTGCCGTTGTCACCAATGTTCTCAACACCATGCGCACCGCCTGTAACAGTCAGGCTACCATCCAGATTTACAATGCCGATATTGCCCGCGATTTTGGTACCCGTGGAATCTTTTCCATCAACAGTGGTTTTTCCACTGTTATTCGCGGTGGCGTCGTTACCGTTGATCTGAGTGCCGGTGCCGCCATTGGTGATAGTGCTCTCGCCTTCGTTATTGACGATGGCCTGGTCGCCGTCAATCTGGATACCGATGGACTCCGGATCGGTGACGGTCATGGTGCCCTTGTTATCCACCGTTGCGCTGTCGCCGGTGATATCAATACCGTGACCGCCGCCGCTGACATCCAGATCGCCGTCCTGAATCACCTTCCCGTTATTGCCAGCAATTTCCGTACCGGTGGAATCCTTGCCGTCAACGGTGGTTTTGCCGTTGTTGTTTGCCGTGGCGTCATCACCGTTAATCTGCGTGCCGGTGCCACCGTTGGTGATGGCGCTCTCGCCTTCGTTGTTAACAACCGCCTGGTCGCCGTCAACCTGGATACCGATGGACTCCGGATCGGTGACGGTCATGGTGCCCTTGTTATCCACCGTTGCGCTGTCGCCGGTGATATCAATACCGTGACCGCCGCCGCTGACATCCAGATCGCCGTCCTGAATCACCTTCCCGTTATTGCCAGCAATTTCCGTACCGGTGGAATCCTTGCCGTCAACGGTGGTTTTGCCGTTGTTGTTTGCCGTGGCGTCATCACCATTAATCTGGGTGCCGGTGCCACCGTTGGTGATGGTGCTCTCGCCTTCGTTATTGACGATGGCCTTGTCACCGTCGATCTGGATACCCATGGACTCCGGATCGGTGACGGTCATGGTGCCCTTGTTATCCACCGTCGCGCTGTCACCGGTGATATCAATACCGTGACCGCCGCCGCTGACATCCAGATCGCCGTCCTGAATCACTTTCCCGTTATTACCGTTGATTTCCGTACCGGTGGAATCTTTACCGTCAACGGTGGTTTTGCCATTGTTGTTTACTGTGGCATTATCACCCGTAATAACAAGCTCACCGTTGTGATTATATTGCCACTTCGTTGCGCCATCTGCGCTCACCCCTTCAAGGGCAACAGTGTTATTCGCTTCATCAATCTGCCAAAGATTAATCGTTGCCTTACGACCATTGCTATCTTGCAGAGATATAGTCCCGTCAGCATTCTCGGTATAAGTAAAAACTGAATCGCGAATAGTTAACGTTTTTTCTGTTTTATCGAGAATAACGTCATTATTAAACGAAACCGGTTTGGGAGGTGTAGGCGTATCATCCGGATCGTCCGGTATTATCTCATCTCCGCCAGGAGTTGGGGGAACTGGAGTGTCGTCTGATTCATCATCAGGGGGTGTCGGTGGGAGTGGAGAATTGTTGCGATGATGATGATCATCATCGTCGTTTAGTTCCACTACGGCTAAGGCCGTGATTAACGCAGCAGCGCCTGTGGAAAGCCATGGCATCAGGTTTTGTTCGACTAAAGGAGAGCATTCAGAGGGTAAGCGTTTAAGCTCTTCCGGACTGAGTTTTCCTGGGTCTGCCGGACAAGTCACATTGGTATTTTTCTTTTCACCTGTGGTGGTTTCTACCTCTGTGATATCTGCCGCCCAACCCTGACCACTCAGAGCTAATGCAATACAGGCCGACAATAGAGTTTTCCTTTGCATAATAAATCCTTCTGGCGAATATAAAGAAAGCCGGATGCACTAACCCGACCAATTAGTTATTTAAAACATAGAAGACATCCAATATTGCCAGTAGATTATTATCTAATCAAACATACTTTCCTATAATTCACAATTATAATTCAGGTGAATAAAAAAAGACCATGAAATATATAAATTGTGTATATAATATAAATTACAAATTAAAACCACATTCTCATTATAAATAATTATATGATGAAAAAACGGTATGAATTAATACTCAAATAAATAAAGCAGAGCTTAAACATAACTCTGCTTTATAATTAAAGGGACAAAATAATTTTACATCTGTTACTGTTTCGGTCGCAGATTCTCATCAAATACCAGGCGTTTCCTGCCAGGTTCAATTTCCCGCAATGGCTCGACTTGATGTAACGTCTGCTTACAGCGTGTCACCAGCACCTGGTACTCATGCGTACCCTGCTTTTTCCATGCCAACTCCTGCTCACTGAGTTCACGAATCGCTTTCGCCGGGCTGCCGACAATCAGGTAATTAGCTGGCATTTCTGCTTTGGCTTTCACAAATGCGGATGCACCAACAATGCTGTTCTCGCCAATCACCGCACCGTCCATCACTACCGCGTTCATTCCCACTAATGCATTGCGGCGGATAATGCAGCCGTGAAGGATAGCGCTATGACCAATATGTCCATCTTCTCCTACAACAGTATCCTGCTCGGGAAAACCGTGCATAACGCAATTATCCTGAATGTTCGCGCCATCTTTCACCACGATACGACCAAAATCGCCACGCAGGCTGGCATTTGGCCCAACGTAAACGCCCTTGCCGAGAATAACATCGCCGATCAATACCGCTGTCGGATGGACAAAACTCTCTTCTGGCACAACCGGAGTCAGACCGTCTATCTGATAAATTGGCATAACGCCTCCTGTTCAATATTCAAGCCGCCAAAACGTTGAAAATACAGGCTTCCCGGCGCAGGCAGTTCACCGACCGAGGTTTCACCTTTTTCACTAACGAACGCTAAAGCAGCAGGCGCTACGCGCTGATAAATGTTGATACACAGCTGACGCGCCGTATGCCCTGCCCAGTGTGCCGGAAGCAACTCCTCCGGCAACAATGGGTCTTTAAGGACGACACGGCGATAAAAATGGATCAGTAAAAGCTGAATATGAAATGCCCGCTCCGGGGTTAACTCGTCTGCCGCCTCTTTTAAAAGCGGCACCAGCGGGCGGAATGACTGAATAAAGGTTTCGTACATGGCATTTTGTTCAGTTAAATGCCAGCACTCTTCTACTCTGGCACGCAGTGCTGCGCGAGAAAGCGCCAGTGGTATTTGCGCTTCAAAACAAATCACGTTATCCGCCACACCCGCTTCATGCAAAAGTGTCTGTACATCGGCCAGTTTTTGCGACGGCGATGCCATCAGGCTGGGTGCCAGTGCGCCAAAACCTTGCCAGATCAACTGCTTTTTGACATCAGCCAGCGTTGATTTATCTAAACCTTCCGAGAGCAACAGGAGCCATTTACCATCCCATGCAGGTTGCTCTGCGCGATAAATTTTACTTTCTGCCCGTCGCGTCAGGCGCAAGCCTTTATCACTGAGGCTATAGAAACTGCGTCGCCCGATGCGGGAAACATCCAGCCAGCCTTCTTTATTAAGACGAAACAAAGCGGTGCGCACGAAACGCTCACCAAATCCCAGCCCTTCCAGCAAAGCAGCCAGACTACCCAACCAGATTTCACCACCACGATGGGAAAGCGAATCACCATACAGAGAGGAGATCAAAGATGTGCCACTGACCGGAACAGCGTTTACAGCATGTTGGATAAAAGTATCAAGTTTACTCATTCGCTTCAGTCTGTTGTTATTGTTGTGATTTATGAATCATAGCACAGGTCGTATCGACTTCTGGCCCTGGCGCTTTACCCCACCAGGGCCAGACGATACGTCAGGCACCAACAATATTGCGCAGATCAAACACCCGACACGCCTTGCCTTCTGAACGCGGGATACTGCCACAGTTAACGATCATCACATCGGTAGAGATCCCCACCATCGACTTAATCCGATGGCGCAGCTGGTGGCATACCTGGCAACGCTGCTCATGCGTCAATGTCAGGCTACTTTCTTTCAACTCCACTTTCACAGAAAGTGAATCAAGATGCCCCCGGCGGTTCACCTCCAGTTGGTAATGCGGCGATAAATGTTCGAATTTGACAATCTCTTCTTCCAGTTGTGACGGAAAGACATTTACACCGCGAATAATCAACATGTCATCGCTGCGTCCGCTGATGCGATCCATGCGGCGCATAGTCCGCGCCGTTCCTGGTAACAGTCGGGTTAAATCACGCGTGCGGTAACGAATGACCGGCAATGCTTCTTTGGTCAGCGTGGTGAATAACAGTTCGCCATGTTCACCATCGGCAAGCGGTGTGCCGTCATGAGGATTAACAATTTCAGGATAGAAATGATCTTCCCAAATGGTTGGGCCGTCGGTAGTTTCCAGACACTCCATCGCCACCCCCGGCCCCATCACTTCTGACAGGCCATAAATATCCAGTGCGGTGATCCCCAGGCGACGCTCAATCTCTTTACGCATGGCCTGTGTCCACGGCTCAGCACCAAATACTCCAACCCGCAGCGAGCAACCGCTGGCATCACCGCCCAACTGCCGCTCCAGCTCTTCAATCAGGTTAAGGCAATAAGATGGCGTAACCATGATCATATCTGGTTGAAAATCACGGATCAGTTGCGCTTGTTTTTCCGTCTGCCCGCCAGACATCGGGATCACCGTAGCGCCCAGACGTTCGGCACCATAGTGCGCACCCAGCCCACCAGTAAACAGGCCGTAACCATAGGCAACATGAATTTTGTCTTTGGGCGAGCCCCCTGCCGCACGCAAAGAACGCGCTACAATATTGGCCCAGTTATCAATATCGTTTTGCGTATAGCCGACAACTGTCGGTTTACCTGTGGTTCCCGAAGAAGCATGAATGCGCACCACTTGTTCCATTGGCACGGCAAAGGTGTCAAAGGGATAGTTGTCGCGCAGATCCTGTTTGGTGGTACAGGGAAATTTACGCAGGTCTGAAAGTTCCCTGAAATCATCAGGATGTACGCCTGCTGCGTCGAATTTGCGCCGATACATCGGCACATTTTCATACGCGTGTTTGAGCGTCCATTTCAGACGCTGTGTTTGCAACGCCTGTAACTCATCAACAGACGCGGTTTCAATCGGGTCAAGCTTTGTATTGGTTATCATTGTAGGGTACTCGCAGGTTGATATGCTCAAACACGCTCCAGAATCATGGCGATGCCCTGACCGACACCGATGCACATGGTGCACAATGCGTAACGACCGTTACGCCGATGCAGCTCATGGCTGGCAGCCAGTGCCAGGCGGGCACCACTCATTCCCAACGGATGGCCTAAGGCGATAGCGCCTCCGTTGGGGTTAACATGTGGGGCATCATCAGGCAGCCCCAATTCGCGTAGTACACCCAACGCCTGGGCCGCGAACGCTTCGTTCAGTTCAATCACGTCCATATCGTGAATACTCAGCCCTGCGCGTTCCAGCACCCGGCGAGTTGCAGGCACCGGACCAAGCCCCATCAGGCGCGGTTCCACCCCGGCGGTTGCCATGGCTACGATACGCGCCCGCGGTGTCAGTCCTTGCGCTGCTGCCATCTGTTCACTGGCAATAATCAACGCAGCGGCTCCGTCATTCACCCCGGAAGCATTGCCTGCGGTAATCACCCCATTGGCACGAAATGGTGCTTTTAACCCACGTAACTGTTCCAGCGTCGTTTCCGGGCGCAGATGCTCATCATGTTGTATTTCTGTTACAACACCTTTCTTGTTTTTCAACACAACCGGAACAATCTCCTCAGCCAGAATGCCTGAGGATTGCGCTTTTGCCGTACGTTGCTGACTGCGTAGCGCAAAACTATCTTGATCTTCTCGTGAGATTTTTAACAGTTCAGCTACATTCTCTGCCGTTTCCGGCATGCTGTCAGTTCCAAATTGCTGAGCCATGAGCGGGTTCACAAATCGCCAGCCAATAGTGGTATCGAACATCTCAGCCTGACGAGAAAATGCACTGGCTGCCTTGCCCATAACAAACGGTGCCCGTGACATTGACTCCACGCCACCGGCGATCAGCAAATCGCCATCGCCCGCTTTAATCGCCCGTGCGGCAAACCCCAGTGCGTCCAGCCCGGAACCACACAAGCGGTTAATGGTTGTGCCGGAAACACTCTGCGGCAGCCCCGCCAGTAAAGTCGCCATCCGGGCTACGTTACGGTTATCTTCTCCCGCCTGATTAGCACAGCCGAGGATCACATCATCGATACACTCCGCATCGAGACGCGGGTTTCGCACCAGCAGTTCCCGCAAAGGGATAGCAGCCAGATCATCAGCCCGAACACTTGATAATGCCCCGCCGTAGCGACCAATTGGCGTACGAATTCCGTCACAAATAAAGGCTTCACGCATCAGGCTTCTCCTGTAATGGTGCCGCCGATGCGGTGAGATTTACCGCGAAACAGCGCAACCGTTTTTTGTTGTTGGTTAACAATTTCGATGTCGTAAACACCGGTTTGCTTGCCCTGATGACGTACCTGCGCAGTAGCAGTTAAGGTGTCTCCGGCAAAGCCTGGACGCAAAAAATCAATCGTGCAGGCAGAAGCGACGGCTGCCAGCCCCTGGCTATTGCAGGCGTAGGCAAAGGCAGTATCAGCCAGTGAAAATAGCTGCCCGCCGTGGCAACTTTGATGACCGTTAAGCATTTGTGCAGTGACGGTCATGGTCACTACAGCAAAGCCTTCATCCATTGAGATAATGTCGATGCCAAGCGCTTTGGCGCAGGCATCGTTCTCATACATTGCATGGGCATTTTGCCAGGCCTTATGACTCATAACCGCTCTCCAGAAGCGCCCGTTGGCGCAGCAATGAACATGGGCGATAGCGTTCTTCGCCATAGTGATGCTGTAGATTTTCAAGGAGCCTTAATATTCGCTGCCAGCCAAGTTGCGCTCCCCAGGCAAGTGGGCCATATGGATAATTCACCCCAAGACGCATGGCGGTATCGATATCCTGTTCAGAGGCCACACCTTTTTGAAGCGCATCAAGGGCTTCATTGATGATCATTGCTACCGTTCGCCAAATCAGCATTCCTGGGTAATCTGCAATTTGCAGCACTGTTTTGCCCTGCTGTTGCAGGTAATAAATGGCCTTGCGGGTCGCTGAGTCCGGGTTCACCGCTGCAGCAGCAATGGTCACCACCTTGCCCGCCATTTTATCGATCACTACCACCGGGCGTGCCAGTCGTATTGCCAGCGCCTGTGCCGTCTCGCCTTGTGTCTCAATCAATAAAACATCGTCAATTTCCGTGACACCGTCACTTTTCTTTTCTACTTTCATTGGGCTAAAACTGTCGCTTACCGCTTCCAGGCCAACAACTGCCTCACGTTCCGCGCGCCAGTCGTACACGCCCAGCCCACTTTTCTTGCCCAACCGTCCACCAATCACCAGTTCCTGTTGCACCAGCGAAGGTAAAAAACGACGCTCCTGCCAGAAAGCGTTAAACACCGAACAGGTGACAGCAAAATTGACGTCCTGACCAATCAGATCGGTTAATTCCAGCGGCCCCATCGGGAAACCAGCGCCATCGCGAAGTGCAGCGTCAATCACTTCTGGTGCAGCAACCTGCTCTTCCAGTGCCCGCCAGGCCTCGGAATAATAAGGACGCGCAACACGGTTAACGATAAATCCAGGAGTCGAATGACAGCGCACAGGCTGCTTACCCCAACTCAACGTTAGTTCACACAACTGCTCAACAACTTCCGCCGCCGTTGCCAGCCCACTGACCACCTCCACCAACTTCATCACCGGTGCCGGGTTAAAAAAATGCAGCCCCGCAACACGTTCAGGATTTTTTATCTCCGCAGCAATCGCGGTTATAGAGATTGACGAAGTGTTAGTGGTCAATAGCGTTTGTGGCGGGCAAACTTCCGCCAGCTGTGCAAAGAGCGCTTTTTTGACTTCCAGACGTTCAGACGCCGCTTCAATGACCAGGTCCGCAGCTGCCAGCGCGTGAATATCGGTCACCGGGATCAGGCGTTTCAATGTGCGTTCACAGGTTTCAGCAGTCAGTTTTCCCCGCGTCACGCGTGAATTTAGCCGCGCGTGTATCCCGTCGATTGCGCGGGTCAGCGCTTCAGCAGAAATGTCATACAGTAAAACCTGGTGTCCATGACTGGCAGCAACTTCAGCAATGCCTGCCCCCATGGTGCCGCTCCCAATCACTGCCACAGTTTGCACATTTATCATCATGCTATTTCCCCGTGAACTGCGGTGAGCGTTTAGCCAGGAACGCACTGACACCTTCACGATAATCTGCGCTCCGTCCGGCAAGTCGCTGATAGTCACGTTCCAGATCCAGTTGCGTATCGAGCGTATTGGTTTCAGCGCTATTTATCGCTTGCTTGATAAGTCCAAGACCAAATGTCGGTTGTGTCGCCAGATGCCGTGCCAGCTGTTGCGCGGTATCTGCCAGCGTTTCATCATCAACAACCTGCCAGATCATCCCCCATTCGTGCGCCTGTTCAGCACTCAGTTGATTCCCCAGCAGTGCCAGCCCCATGGCGCGCGCTCGTCCGGCAACGCGTGGCAGTAACCAGGTTCCACCGCAATCGGGTATTAAGCCTAACTTACTAAACGCCATGACGAATTTTGCTGAACGGGCAGCAATAACGATGTCGCCCCCCAGTGCCAGTGTTGCGCCTGCCCCTGCCGCCACGCCATTGACTGCACAGATCACCGGTTTTGGCAGTTTTGCCAGGCGACGTACCAGTGGGTTATAGAAACGTTCAACTGACATCCCTAAATCCGGTGCGGGGCCTGTGGGATCAACGTTACGATCGTTAAGATCCTGACCAGCACAAAATCCGCGCCCGGCACCTGTAAGTAACAGGCAACGGATAGTGTCGTCGCGCTCGACCTGTTTCAGGCACTCTGCCAGTTGTGCGTGCATCTCATCATTAAAACTGTTCAGGCGTTCCGGGCGGTTGAGCGTTAGTGTCATCACGCCCTTTTCTACATGACTGAGGATGAATTCCATCATTAGCGTCCTTTAAAGTCGGGCGTGCGTTTTTGTAAGAAAGCGGAGATGCCTTCATGACGATCTTCTGTTGCCGCCAGCAAGGTGAATAACTGTCGCTCCTGGGCAAGTCCGGCTTGCAAAGCCACTTCCTGCGACTGGCGCAGCGCTTGCTTTGCCGCTTGTAAGGCCAGCGGCGAGTGACGTGCCATTTTCGATGCCAGCTGTAAGGCGTATTCGAGGGTTAAATCGCTGGGGAAGACGTCGCTAACCAGCCCGGCCTGCTGTGCTTGCTGAGCGGTGATACTTTCTCCGCTCAGCACCATTTTGCTGGCTAACGATTTACCGACACTACGGATTAAACGTTGCGTTCCGCCTGCGCCAGGCATGATGCCGAGAGTGATTTCCGGCAACCCAAAACGCGCATTCTCTCCGGCAACCACCACATCGCACAACAATGCCAGTTCGCAACCCGCCCCAAGCGCGTAACCATTGACGGCTGCGATAAGTGGTTTATTAAAGGCCTGCAATCGCGCCCATAGCTGCGGACGTGTATCGTTTAAGGTGGCCGCGAGATCTTTTTCTGCCATTTCGTTGAGATCGGCCCCAGCGGCAAAAAAGCGTGCATTACCGGTAATCACACAGACCGAAATGCTGGTATCGGTAGCCGCAGCTTCCAGTTCATTTACCAGTTGCATCAGCAGGGCATTATTTAGCGCATTACGTGCGGCGGGACGGTTAAGGGTCAGCAACAATACTCGTTGCTGACGGCTGACGATCAGTTCGCTCATGCCATCCCCTTCGCGTCAAAGTCAACCACCACATCGCTGGTCAGCGGCAGTGCCTGGCAACTCAACACATAACCTGCGGCCAGTTCATCCGGTTCCAGACTGTAATTGGTTTCCATCGCCACTTTGCCACGCAGCACTTTGCATTTGCAGGTCGCACAGACGCCGCCTTTGCAGGCATAGGGCAGATCCGCCCCCTGGCGCAATGCCGCATCGAGAATGCTTTCATCGTCGGCATTAAGCACGATTTCCCGATCCCGCCCATCCTGACGTACAGTCACTTTTTGTCCGTCACTTTGCACGTTAACGCTACGTTTGACGCGCGTGCCAGGCGTATTAAACCGCTCCAGATGAATGGTTTTATCTGGCATTCCCAGTGCTTTTAAGGCGGTTTCCGCGTCATCCATCATCGCCGCCGGACCACAAATAAATGCCTCATCATAAAGACGAAAATTAATGAGCGAGGCCCCAAGTGACTGTAATTTTTCACCGTCAATACGCCCGTGAAGCAGATCGCTGTCGAGGGTTTCCTGACTGAAAATGCACAACAACTGTAAACGCTGAGGATATTTGTCTTTCAGGTCTGCCAGTGCCTGGCGAAACATCATGCTCTGGCTGGTACGGTTACCGTAGATCAGGGTGAACTGACTTTCAGGCTCGGTTTGTAAAGTGGTGGCGATAATCGCCAGCATTGGCGTAATACCTGATCCTGCTGCAATTGCCAGATAGCGCCCCTGGCGTTCGGCCTGCGGCTGATAGCCGAAATGCCCCTGCGGCACCATGACCTCCAGCGTCATACCCTGGCGGATGTGTTCGCGGGCATAGCGGGAGAAACGTCCGCCTTCAATGGCTTTCACCGCCACACTAATTTCGCCAGGCAGATAGCTGCGGCAAATGGAGTAACAACGGCGTAATTCTTCACCATCAAAGCTGGCTTTTAAGGTCAAATGTTGACCGGGGCGAAAGCGATACGCCTCCTGCAAAGGCTGGGGCACCGCAAAGGTAATGGTCACCGCATCACGGGTTTCCGACTCGACTTTTGCCACTGTTAAGGAATGAAACGTTGTCATGGCATCCTCAAATACATTTGAAATAATCGAAAGGTTCGCGGCAACTATCGCAGCGGTACAATGCTTTGCAGGCCGTGGAACCAAATTCACTGATAAGTGTGGTATGGACGCTGGCGCAGCGCGGGCAACGTACTTCTGGCGGCAAATGGGCATGGCAACTGTGTCCGGCGGGCGGGCTAATGCCATACTCTCGCAGACGCTCACGGGCATCGGGGGTCATCCAGTCGGTGGTCCATGCCGGGTCGAGTTGCAGCACAACCTGAACGGGGGTAAACCCGTTGGTTGTCATTGCCTCACGTATCGCGCCAATCAAATGTTCCGTTGCCGGACAACCGGAATATGTCGGCGTAAAGCCGATCACCCATCCTTCTCCCATCTGTGTCACATTACGCACCATGCCTAAATCGGTAATGGTCAGCACCGGGATCTCCGGGTCCGGGATCTGGCTGAGTAGCGCCCATATCTCATGAACCTGTGGCGGTGCAATGGTGGCCAGACGTTGCATACCCATCTCCTCTGTTACCATTGCTGACCGGGCAAGACACGCTGGAGATACTGCATTTCTGCCAGCATGGGTCCAAGGTGTTCGGTATGCAGTCCTTTTTTACCGCCAGTGCGATACGCCTGCTCTTGCGGTACGTTCAATGTGGCTTCGTTGATCCCGGCAAAAACTTCGGCTTCCCACGCTGCGCGTAAAGTGCGTGGATCAACCGCAATACCCTCTTCACTCAGTGCAATATCAATCTCGTCGGCATCGAACAGTTCGGCGGTAAAACGCCACAACTTGTTGATGGCCTGCTGCATCTTTTGCCCTGATACGTCAGTACCATTGCCCAGTCGCTCCAGCCAGCCACGACTAAAACGCAGGTGATAGCGCGCTTCTTTAATTGCTTTGGCAGAAATCGCCGCCAGTTGCGGATCACGGCTTTCCATCAGACGGGTAAAGAGCGCCACATGCCATGCATCGATGAAATACTGGCGTGCAATGGTGTCGGCAAAATTGCCGTTTGGTTGTTCAACCAACAATAAGTTGCTGAACTGGCGCTCGTCTCGGGTGAAGGCCAGGGTATCTTCATCGCCTTCTCCCGCTAATTCAGCGGCATACGATAAGAAGTTGCGTGCCTGACCTAATAAATCGAGGCCAATGTTTGCCAGTGCGAGATCGATTTCCAGTTCCGGTGCGTGACCGCACCATTCACCCAACCGCTGGGAGAGCACCAGGCAGTTATCGCCCAGGCGCAAGGTGTAAGCCGTTAACTGATTCATTTCCGACCTCACATGTGCTCAATGCCATCAGGGATGGTGTAAAACGTTGGATGGCGATAGACCTTGCTTTCAGCCGGATCAAAAAATTCACCGCGTTCTTCCGGTTGCGAGGCAACAATTTCACTCGCCTTCACCACCCAAATTGAACATCCTTCGCTACGACGGGTGTAAGCATCACGGGCATTTTCCAGTGCCATCCGCTCATCGGCAGCATGTAAACTGCCAACATGGCGGTGTGATAAGCCCTGTTTGCCACGCACGAAAACTTCGTATAACGGCCAGTAAACATTACTCATTTTGAATCTCCTTATGCGACCTTACGGGCATGTTGTTTTTGTGCATGGGCCAGCGCTGCTTCCCGTACCCAGGTACCTTCTTCCCAGGCTTTACGTTTGGCGTCGAGCCTCTCCTGATTACAAATTCCGCGACCGTTAATTACTTCGTTAAACTCCTGCCAGTCGATCTCACCAAAGCGGTAGTGACCGCTTTCAGTGTCAAAATGCAGATCCGGGTCAGGAACGGTCATACCGAGCATTTCAACCTGTGGAACGGTGTTATCCACGAAACGCTGGCGGAGTTCGTCGTTGGTGAAACGTTTGATTTTCCAGGTGAGACTTCTGGCGCTGTTTGGCGAGTTATCATCGTTTGGCCCGAACATCATTAAGGCTGGCCACCAGAAACGGTTAATGGCGTCTTGCAACATCTGCTTTTGAGCTTCGCTGCCCTGCGCCAGTGCCATGCAGGCTTCAAACCCCTGACGCTGGTGAAAACTCTCTTCTTTGCAGATTTTCACCATTGCTCTGGCATACGGGCCATAAGAAGTGCGGCATAACGCCACCTGATTGACGATCGCTGCGCCATCCACCAGCCAGCCGATAACGCCGATATCAGCCCAACTCAATGTCGGATAATTAAAGATGGAGGAATATTTCATCCGTCCGTCGAGCATTTTTTGGTAGATGTCTTCTCTGGCGCAGCCCAGTGTTTCGGCGGCGCTATAGAGATACAGACCATGACCGGCTTCATCCTGCACTTTGGCCAACAGAATGGCTTTACGCCGCAAGGTTGGTGCGCGAGTGATCCAGTTACCTTCAGGCAACATACCAACAATCTCGGAGTGCGCATGCTGCCCAATCTGGCGGATCAATGTCTTTCGGTAAGCATCGGGCATCCAGTCCTGTGGCTCGATAGCCGTTTCCTGGGCTATCCGTTGCTCAAAGCGTTCTTCTTGGGTCACGTCATCACCTTTACGATTCCAGTTTTCGTGAATTAATTAAAAACACGAATCACATTGTTTTATGAAAGTTACACAATAGTTAAGTAAAATCACAAATTTTGTATGTTTGAACTGTGACGGATTTCGCACCCTATTTTTATAAATCATTATTTATCAGTGCATTAATGTTTTCCGCAGTTGCTATACAGATCGCATAGTTAACATTTCGTTAAAAGATCCCTTGCTTTTTATGATTCGCGATTTAACTATTAGCAACAGAAATGTGAAACATCTGGAGAGTAGCGATGCAGCAGTTAGCCAGTTTCTTATCCGGTACCTGGCAGTCTGGCCGGGGCCGTAGCCGTTTGATTCACCACGCTATTAGCGGCGAGGCGTTATGGGAAGTGACCAGTGAAGGTCTTGATATGGCGGCTGCCCGCCAGTTTGCCATTGAAAAAGGTGCCCCCGCCCTTCGCGCTATGACCTTTATCGAACGTGCGGCGATGCTTAAAGCGGTCGCTAAACATCTGCTGAGTGAAAAAGAGCGTTTCTATGCTCTTTCTGCGCAAACAGGCGCAACGCGGGCAGACAGTTGGGTTGATATTGAAGGTGGCATTGGGACGTTATTTACTTACGCCAGCCTCGGTAGCCGGGAGCTGCCTGACGATACGCTGTGGCCGGAAGATGAATTGATCCCCTTATCGAAAGAAGGTGGATTTGCCGCGCGCCATTTACTGACCTCAAAGTCAGGCGTGGCAGTGCATATTAACGCCTTTAACTTCCCCTGCTGGGGAATGCTGGAAAAGCTGGCACCAACGTGGCTGGGCGGAATGCCAGCCATCATCAAACCAGCTACCGCGACGGCCCAACTGACTCAGGCGATGGTGAAATCAATTGTCGATAGTGGTCTTGTTCCCGAAGGCGCAATTAGTCTGATCTGCGGTAGTGCTGGCGACTTGTTGGATCATCTGGACAGCCAGGATGTGGTGACTTTCACGGGGTCAGCGGCGACCGGACAGATGCTGCGAGTTCAGCCAAATATCGTCGCCAAATCTATCCCCTTCACTATGGAAGCTGATTCCCTGAACTGCTGCGTACTGGGCGAAGATGTCACCCCGGATCAACCGGAGTTTGCGCTGTTTATTCGTGAAGTTGTGCGTGAGATGACCACAAAAGCCGGGCAAAAATGTACGGCAATCCGGCGGATTATTGTGCCGCAGGCATTGGTTAATGCTGTCAGTGATGCTCTGGTTGCGCGATTACAGAAAGTCGTGGTCGGTGATCCTGCTCAGGAAGGCGTGAAAATGGGCGCACTGGTAAATGCTGAGCAGCGTGCCGATGTGCAGGAAAAAGTGAACATATTGCTGGCTGCAGGATGCGAGATTCGCCTCGGTGGTCAGGCGGATTTATCTGCTGCGGGTGCCTTCTTCCCGCCAACCTTATTGTACTGTCCGCAGCCGGATGAAACACCGGCGGTACATGCAACAGAAGCCTTTGGCCCTGTCGCAACGCTGATGCCAGCACAAAACCAGCGACATGCTCTGCAACTGGCTTGTGCAGGCGGCGGTAGCCTTGCGGGAACGCTGGTGACGGCTGATCCGCAAATTGCGCGTCAGTTTATTGCCGACGCGGCACGTACGCATGGGCGAATTCAGATCCTCAATGAAGAGTCGGCAAAAGAATCCACCGGGCATGGCTCCCCACTGCCACAACTGGTACATGGTGGGCCTGGTCGCGCAGGAGGCGGTGAAGAATTAGGCGGTTTACGAGCGGTGAAACATTACATGCAGCGAACCGCTGTTCAGGGTAGTCCGACGATGCTTGCCGCTATCAGTAAACAGTGGGTGCGCGGTGCGAAAGTCGAAGAAGATCGTATTCATCCGTTCCGCAAATATTTTGAGGAGCTACAACCAGGCGACAGCCTGTTGACTCCCCGCCGCACAATGACAGAGGCCGATATTGTTAACTTTGCTTGCCTCAGCGGCGATCATTTCTATGCACATATGGATAAGATTGCTGCTGCCGAATCTATTTTCGGTGAGCGGGTGGTGCATGGGTATTTTGTGCTTTCTGCGGCTGCGGGTCTGTTTGTCGATGCCGGTGTCGGTCCGGTCATTGCTAACTACGGGCTGGAAAGCTTGCGTTTTATCGAACCCGTAAAGCCAGGCGATACCATCCAGGTGCGTCTCACCTGTAAGCGCAAGACGCTGAAAAAACAGCGTAGCGCAGAAGAAAAACCAACAGGTGTGGTGGAATGGGCTGTAGAGGTATTCAATCAGCATCAAACCCCGGTGGCGCTGTATTCAATTCTGACGCTGGTGGCCAGGCAGCACGGTGATTTTGTCGATTAATCGGTGAATGAAGGGCAACGGCGAATAGTTGCCCTTTTATTTCACTAAGTTTTGTGACGTTGTCACATTATGCATGATGTGTACATCTATTTTCAGGGCATCCACTGTATGAAAAGCTGGCACACCTGCCAAACAACCTGGCAGGTGCAGGCAATCCCCTTTGCATCAGTACTGATAATGTGAACCTGACTAAACCGCCCACAGAGCGCGGTTGCTAACAAGAACACAACATCTGACGAGGTTAATAATGGGAAGCCCCTCTCTGTATTCTGCCCGTAAAACAACCCTGGCGTTGGCAGTCGCCTTAAGTTTCGCCTGGCAAGCGCCGGTATTTGCCCACGGTGGTGAAGCGCATATGGTGCCAATGGATAAAACGCTTAAAGAATTTGGTGCCGATGTGCAGTGGGACGACTACGCCCAGCTCTTTACCCTGATTAAAGATGGCGCGTACGTGAAAGTGAAGCCTGGTGCGCAAACAGCAATTGTTAATGGTCAGCCTCTGGCACTGCAAGTACCGGTAGTGATGAAAGACAATAAAGCCTGGGTTTCTGACACCTTTATTAACGATGTTTTCCAGTCCGGGCTGGATCAAACCTTTCAGGTAGAAAAGCGCCCTCACCCACTTAATGCGCTAACTGCGGACGAAATTAAACAGGCCGTTGAAATTGTTAAAGCTTCCGCGGACTTCAAACCCAATACCCGTTTTACTGAGATCTCCCAGCTACCGCCAGATAAAGAAGCTGTCTGGGCGTTTGCGCTGGAAAACAAACCGGTTGACCAGCCGCGCAAAGCCGACGTCATTATGCTCGACGGCAAACATATCATCGAAGCGGTGGTGGATCTGCAAAACAACAAACTGCTCTCCTGGCAACCCATTAAAGACGCCCACGGTATGGTGTTGCTGGATGATTTCGCCAGTGTGCAGAACATTATTAACAACAGTGAAGAATTTGCCGCTGCCGTGAAGAAACGCGGTATTACTGATGCGAAAAAAGTGATTACCACGCCGCTGACCGTAGGTTATTTCGATGGTAAAGATGGCCTGAAACAAGATGCCCGGTTGCTCAAAGTCATCAGCTATCTTGATGTCGGTGATGGCAACTACTGGGCACATCCCATCGAAAACCTGGTGGCGGTCGTTGATTTAGAACAGAAAAAAATCGTTAAGATTGAAGAAGGTCCGGTAGTTCCGGTGCCAATGACCGCACGCCCATTTGATGGCCGTGACCGCGTTGCTCCGGCAGTTAAGCCTATGCAAATCATTGAGCCTGAAGGTAAAAATTACACCATTACTGGCGATATGATTCACTGGCGGAACTGGGATTTTCACCTCAGCATGAACTCTCGCGTCGGGCCGATGATCTCCACCGTGACTTATAACGACAATGGCACCAAACGCAAAGTCATGTACGAAGGTTCTCTCGGCGGCATGATTGTGCCTTACGGTGATCCTGATATTGGCTGGTACTTTAAAGCGTATCTGGACTCTGGTGACTACGGTATGGGCACGCTAACCTCACCAATTGCTCGTGGTAAAGATGCCCCGTCTAACGCAGTGCTCCTTAATGAAACCATCGCCGACTACACTGGCGTGCCGATGGAGATCCCTCGCGCTATCGCGGTATTTGAACGTTATGCCGGGCCGGAGTATAAGCATCAGGAAATGGGCCAGCCCAACGTCAGTACCGAACGCCGGGAGTTAGTGGTGCGCTGGATCAGTACAGTGGGTAACTATGACTACATTTTTGACTGGATCTTCCATGAAAACGGCACTATTGGCATCGATGCCGGTGCTACGGGCATCGAAGCGGTGAAAGGTGTTAAAGCGAAAACCATGCACGATGAGACGGCGAAAGATGACACGCGCTACGGCACGCTTATCGATCACAATATCGTGGGTACTACACACCAACATATTTATAATTTCCGCCTCGATCTGGATGTAGATGGCGAGAATAACAGCCTGGTGGCGATGGACCCAGTGGTAAAACCGAATACTGCCGGTGGCCCACGCACCAGTACCATGCAAGTTAATCAGTACAACATCGGCAATGAACAGGATGCCGCACAGAAATTTGATCCGGGCACGATTCGTCTGTTGAGTAACCCGAACAAAGAGAACCGCATGGGCAATCCGGTTTCCTATCAAATTATTCCTTATGCAGGTGGTACTCACCCGGTAGCAAAAGGTGCCCAGTTCGCGCCGGACGAGTGGATCTATCATCGTTTAAGCTTTATGGACAAGCAGCTCTGGGTAACGCGTTATCATCCTGGCGAGCGTTTCCCGGAAGGCAAATATCCGAACCGTTCTACTCATGACACCGGTCTTGGACAATACAGTAAGGATAACGAGTCGCTGGACAACACCGACGCCGTTGTCTGGATGACCACCGGCACCACACATGTGGCCCGCGCCGAAGAGTGGCCGATTATGCCGACCGAATGGGTACATACTCTGCTGAAACCATGGAACTTCTTTGACGAAACGCCAACGCTAGGGGCGCTGAAGAAAGATAAGTGATTGTTTCAGACAAAAAAACGGCACCAGGTGCCGTTTTTTACTTATGAGCGAACCAGATTAATACCGTACACACACCGACTTAGTTTCACACCAACCGTCCAGCCAGTCGGGGCCAAAATCACGGCCCGTTCCTGACTGCTTCATCCCACCAAACGGTAAGTTAGCGTCAATTAAGGTATGGCTGTTTACCCACACCGTCCCTGCCTGTAAGCGATCGCTATATTCCAGAGCCTGGGAGAGATTTTGCGTCCAGACACTGGCAGTTAAGCCATATTCCGTGTCGTTTGCCAGTTGTAACGCCTCTTCTCCATCCGCTACTCGCACCAGGTTTACCACCGGACCAAACACCTCTTCACGAGTTAAGCGCAATTTAGCATCGGGATTTACCACCAGCGTTGGCGCAACATAATACCCCTCTCCGGCTGGTCCATTCGACCCGCGAATCAGCTCTGCTTGCTGTGCCTGCGCATCGTCGAGGAATGAACACACTTTGTCGCAGTGCGCACGAGAAACCAAAGGGTTAATCTGTGCAACAGGTGACATCCCCGGTCCCACTTGCAACGATTTTACCGCCTGCTCAAATCCACTAACCAGCGTGTCAAACAACGGCGCTTCAATATAAATTCGCGAACTGGCGGCGCATACTTGCCCTTGATTCAGGAAGCTTCCGGTCATCAAGCCTTCAATAACCCATTGCGGATCAGCATCTTTTAATACAATTGCCGGGTTTTTACCGCCCAGTTCCAGCGTTACACGCGTTAAGTGATCAGCAGCAGTTCTGGCAATACCTTTTCCCGTCGCGGTTGAACCGGTAAAACTGATTTTCGCAACATGAGGATGTGACGTCAGGGCCGCGCCGCATACAGCACCTGACCCGGTGACGACATTAAAAACGCCATCAGGGATACCAGCCTCGCTGGCCAGTTCCGCCACGCGCAACATCGTCAGTGGCGTGGTTTCCGAAGGCTTAATCACGATTGAACAGCCTGCTGCCAGTGCTGGCATCACCTTCCACATACCAATCATCAACGGAAAGTTCCATGGCACAATTCCCGCCACTACGCCAACCGGCTCTTTACGCGTCCAGGCCTGATAACGCGCCCCCTGGGGTAAGGGAATCGACAAGTCCAGCGTTTTACCCGCGATTTTGGTCGTTAACCCGGCGGTATAACGCATCCAGTTCAGCGTACAGCCCACTTCAAAAGCACGGGAAATGGCAATTGACTTGCCTTGCTCCAGGGTTTCCAGTTGCGCCAGCTCCTCACTGTGCTGCTCCACCAGATCAGCAAAACGTAGCAGAATACGTTCACGCTCTGCGGGTAATCGCCCGGCCCAGCGACGCGAGACAAAGGCCCGCCAGGCAGACATGACTGCGTTATCTACATCCGCTTCGTTGGCATCAGCAGTAGACGCAATTTCTTGCCCGGTGGCCGGATCAAAGATCGCCAACCGTTTTTCACTTTGTGCGGGGCCAGGACGACCATCAATATAAAGACCGTGTTGACGATCGAGAAACTGTTGGACCTGGCTTAATACTGCTACATGCGGCTCTGTCATCACTTTTCCTTATTATTTACCCAGTGTGATTTCAGTGTACGCAGCGACAAGAAAAGTCACTTTTTTCGCTGTGACATTCGCTTTGTCAGCTGTGACAAGCTCCGCAAATCGTGACAATAACCGCTTATGTCTCTATGCCTGACAAGACTTATTTCCTATAGTCAGGCTCATTAGCTTCGTTTATTGCAACACAAATGCAACAATAAAAATACATTTCACAGAGCGAAAACGTGCCATGAACCCCGCAGTGGATAATGAGTTTCAGCAATGGCTTTCCCAAATCAATCAGGTATGCGGAAATTTTACCGGACGCCTGCTGACTGAGCGTTACACGGGTGTACTGGACACGCATTTTGCCAAAGGACTAAAGCTGAGTACCGTGACAACCAGCGGGGTGAATTTATCCCGCACCTGGCAGGAAGTAAAAGGCAGCGACGATGCCTGGTTTTACACCGTTTTTCAGCTTAGTGGTCAGGCAATAATGGAGCAGGATGAGCGTCAGGTGCAGATTGGCGCTGGCGATATTACGTTACTCGATGCCTCACGCCCCTGTTCGCTTTACTGGCAGGAGTCTTCTAAACAGATTTCATTACTTTTGCCACGCACTCTGCTGGAACAATATTTTCCCCATCAAAAACCTGTCTGCGCAGAAAGACTGGACGCTGACTTACCCATGGTGCAACTCAGTCATCGCCTGTTACAGGAGAGCATGAATAATCCGGCACTTTCTGAAACAGAAAGTGAAGCTGCGCTACAGGCGATGGTGTGTCTGCTGCGCCCGGTACTTCATCAGCGGGAATCTGTTCAACCTCGTCGTGAACGTCAGTTTCAAAAAGTGGTTACGTTGATAGACGATAATATTCGCGAAGAGATATTACGCCTGGAGTGGATAGCCGGAGAGACAGGTATGTCAGTACGTAGTTTGTACCGAATGTTTGCCGATAAAGGTTTGGTAGTCGCGCAATATATTCGTAACCGTCGTCTCGATTTTTGTGCAGATGCGATTCGCCATGCCGCAGATGATGAAAAACTGGCAGGCATCGGCTTTCATTGGGGATTTTCTGACCAGAGTCATTTTTCAACGGTATTTAAGCAACGCTTTGGGATGACGCCAGGCGAGTATCGACGTAAATTCCGCTAACTAATTGGCGTTGCATGTACTGCAACGCCAATTAGTTAAAACAGATATTTGACTATGCATTTTTCAGGGCAAAAGGCAATTTGACAGGAGTTTTTGAATATTCACCTTGTTTCAGGAAAATAGATCAATCGCCTTCTCCTGTAGCGTTATCCCGATATTGCGGTTTTGCTATTAAAATTTTCGCACCCATTTACCGTTTATCCCTTGTACATATTCCCCCGGTTTGGCCCGAGCTACGAGCTTTTGCCCGGCGAGTTTCGCGATATCATCTACAGACACATTATTTTGCTTTGCCAGTTGTTGGTAACTCGCTTTACGTTCGGCATTAATGTCGGCTACTAATTTCTCTGTTTCAGCATCCGTTTTCAGCGCAACCAGATAACCGTAAAATGTTTCACCTACCCGCCCCTGAGTTCTGGCTTCATCCAGAGTCAATGCCATTACATTGCTGCTTACCAGCCCAACAAGAAACGCACAAAGAAGTAATGTTTTCTTCATCATCACCTCAGAAAAGATCGCTACGAGTTTCAAGCAGCTCTTCGACATCTTTGTCTGCCTTGATGATGATCTCATGCTCAATTTTAACGTTCATATTGATAGTGATCGGTTCCTTAGGTGCAGCGACTTCAATGCGAGGCGTACAGCCAACCAGCATAAAAGATGACGTCAACGCAGCCAGTAAAATTTTCATTGTTTTTCCTCACACTCTTTTCCTTGCGGACAGTCATTTCCCGGCAGACGTGCGTTCTGCTCCAGCCATGCCTGGAGATTATCGCCAAAGCGTAAACTGCGCCACAGCGTAAAAATATTCTCTTCATGATGGTAATTAAGGTTTACCGTACCGCTTTTACCATCAACGCGACTGGTACCTGTAATGTTGGCCTGCATGGTTAATAAACCGAGATTATCTAAATTAATTTTTGTCGATGAACGGCTAATTTCCATATAGCGCAACCAGTTAATTGCTGAACCCGCAGTCATATTGTCTTT
>ERZ791920.729-NODE-729-length-25519-cov-3.385446_pt1 | contig 25519 bp, 26 predicted proteins | sample MGYA00510136_ERZ791920 | MGnify/ENA primary metagenome ERZ791920 (study PRJEB30046, sample SAMN00792066) | human gut metagenome | study: EMG produced TPA metagenomics assembly of the A metagenome-wide association study of gut microbiota in type 2...
CCGCACCACTGAGGCCCCGCGGATAGCCTGAACCATCAAGCGTTTCATGATGCCGAATGGCAATCTGCAAAATTTCATCACTGACATATCCCTTCAGAATGTCCTCAGTGATCATGACATGGGATTTCATAATCTCCCACATACGACCGTCCAATTTGCCGGGAGATTCTAGGATCTCAATCGGAATAGCTATTTTCCCCAAATCATGCAACATCGCACCGATATGAATTTCGCTTTTAACCTTTTGCTCTAATCCAAAGCAATCCGCCAGCATATCACTTGCCCGAACCATTATAGAACAATGCAATGCTGTATAGTGGCTCCGAAAGTCCATCGAACAAACCAATGTGCGCAACAATGCTTCCTTTTCTACATTGGAAAGCACCTGATGCTTGATGCGCTCCAGCAAACGACTGTGTATTGCATCCATATCACGCATTATGGAAAGCTCTGCACTCTCCAGCGGCAATCCTGCAGGGAATAATCTGCGTGATAGATTCCGGAAATAGGCGTTGACTTTATCCATATCTTTCCGCCCATTATTGACGAAAAACAAATCAGTCGCATCCACAATACGCAGGCACTTGGCCACCCATTTTAACTTCTGCTCAATGCAGGCATTCTCAATTTCCGCATCGGTGGAATGATGGTAGCGAACAACCGGCGCATATTGCGAAAACGGGAAAAAGGTCTTGAGAAACACAAAACCATAGATTGCATGCGAATAATCCTGATCGTTTTCCAGCTGTACCAAATTCCACGTATCCGTTTTACGGAAATTTCCGATATCATGAAACAGCACTGTCCAAACAAGCTGATCGATTTCTTCCTCTGAAAAGCGCCCATCCTGTTCCGCAAGCCGCATAACATCATAAGCGACTCTTTCACCATGTCCCACCAGCAAGTCATTGACGCGATTCAAAGAGCGAATGATTATTTCATATAAATCTTCATTAGGTAAATCTATCATGAGGCCATTTCCTTTGCGTTTTCAAGTATTCATGGAACAAATTTGAAATACGGCGGCAAGGCTGTTTTGGCTTCCTTGCCGCTGTTGTCACTGCAATCATATTGCAATGTCTCTAACTCTTACTTCTGTTCTGTGGGCTGCTCTTCCACAGCATCCTGCTTAGCCGCCGGGGATGGATTCAACATCTGATCCCAAATTCGGTTAACCTCTTCCATGCAATTGAAATAAATGGTCGCAAGCTGCGCAGATGGAATGTCAAGCAATTCCGCATCTTCGGTGATTTTCTTCCAATCAGCTTTTTCATAGCTGATAACCAGCTCTAACAACAGGCCACCCTGTCCTTCACGATGAAGCAAAGCGCTTTTCAGCTCATCCACCATCGGAATATCTGCAAGAATCTCTTCCATCGGTGCATCAATCAAATACTCCAATGTCGAGAACATACCCAGCAAATATGCCTCGGATCTCGTCAATACAGGCTTCTTCACATATTTTTGCAGCTCACTTGCAAAACTTGCGCGCATAAAGGAAATCTTAATGAACTCCTCAGAATCGCTCAGATGCGCTTCATCCTGATCCCCGGCACTCAACAGATAAACCCAACGTTTAAGCTGACTCAAGCCAAGCGTCACAATAGCCTGCTGAATGGAAGTGGTCTGTGTTCTGCGCACAAAATACGCAGAGTTCGCGATTTTCAACAGGCTGTACGACAATGTAACATCGGTCGATACAATCTGCTCAATCTCATGAATATCCGGCTCTTCTCTTGTGACTGCAACCACCAGACGAAAGAAATTACTGCGCAGATAGGTACTCTGGTGCACTTTGTTGGCCATCTGGTCGGCAACATATGTACCCTGCATGCCATAAACACCCAGACTGATTGCCGTATCACGCAGTTCCTGCGTATCTATACCGGTAGCAATAACTTTTTTGTGCATGCTGTGCGCTACCCGCATGATATTTTCCGCCGATGCCTGACTCATCTGGCTCAAATCAATTTTAATATACGCCAGATACTCCATCAATGCCAGATATCTCGGCATAAACTGAAAATCATTTGCCGCGATTTCATAGCCTTCTTTGACATACTGCTGCACCAAATGCATGGCAAACGGATGAATAATCACGCTATCGTCAATCTGAATCACAAGATCCTTGCTTTTGAACAGATGTGGCGTCCGTTTTGCCAGCAAAGAACTGGTAAACGTCATAAAGCTGCAGGAATCACGAAGTGCCTTTTCTGAATTCTGCATCAGAACATTATAAATTGTTTCTGCCGCTGAAATATCGTTTCCATTTTCTCTGTCATATGCTTCGCTTCCGGAATATTTGATTTCATATCCAAGGATACGATTATCCGCATCCTTAATGGCCTGTCTTACGATGAATCTGCATCTTTCCATGGTTGCCGCCCCCGTTTTCTCAATTCAAGTTACTGCCTCGACGCTCCAGCAGCCCATCCATAACATCTACCAAATGACCGATTTCCGGTTTGGACAACTGCTCATCTGCACCAAGCTGCTTTCCTTTAATTCGCATTTCCTCAGTGACAAGCGAAGAGAAGATTATAACCGGCACCTGTTTCAGCTCATTATCCGACTTAATCAGTTTAGTAAGGCGGTGTCCATCCATGCTCGGCATTTCGATATCCGTAATTACCAGCGCTGCTTTTTGCAGCAGGTTTTTCGGATCATCTGCCAACGGCTTAATATAGTCCCACAGTTCCTGTCCATTGGAAAACATTCTTAAATTCGTATATCCTGCCTTATTGAGCGCTTCATGAATCATGCGAGAGAGCAAAATCGAATCTTCTGCAATCAAGATAGGACAATCCCTGCTCACACGGTTGCCCATTTTTTCGATCTCCCGTATCTGAATAGTGGTTTCCGGTGCAATCTCCGCCACAATCTTCTCAAAATCCAGAACAGTTACCAACTGATCATCACACTGCGCAATACCGGTCGCCACGCCCTCTTCTCCGCCGGAAATGGTCTTATCCGGCTTTTGAATCGCGGTCCACGAAATGCGGCTGATACCCACCACCGTATGCACGCGAAATGCAATGTACATTTTATTAAAATTGGTTACGATAAACAGATGCTTCGGATCCGGTTCAGACCGCTTTCCTGTCAGGTAATACGGCAGATCCACCACGGTCAAAACAATATCACGAGGCTTGAAGATACCCTCTACCGCAGGATGGGCATGCGGCATCGGCTTAATAGGCGCACTCATCATGATCTCCCTTACCTTTGCCACATTGATACCATACAAGTTATCATCAATCGTGAATTGCATGATCTCGATCTCATTCGTACCGGATTCAAGCAATATTTTACCGCGTTCATTTGCCTGCATTTCTCTCACTCCTTCTCAGTCGCTATCAAAGAATACGCTCCGCCTTGCCATATATTTTAATACAGCCCTCTCCTGTTGCAACGTCAAACAACAAGGTGCGTGCGGTCGACCCGCCAACATCCTCCCGCAAGAGCCGAATACGCTCCTGCTGCAACACATGATGCACACTGTCGATGTTGCGCTGTCCGATATTACCCAGGCTGCCATTACCGGCAACATCAAACATCTTTGCGCCGCCCGCAATCTTTGCCACGATATGGGCGCGCCGTGCTCCCATCTGCTCCATTTTGCTCAACGTCAGGCGGATACCTGTGTCCGCATATTTCAGCGGAGAAGTTCGATTTGTCTCCATATTGATCGGCAGCATGATATGTACGAGCGCGCCTAAACGAATGAAAGGATCGTAAAGGCAGATGCCGATGCACGACCCCAACGCATAGGTGATTAACACCCCTTCGTTTCTGGCCATCTTCATATCTGCAATGCCAATAGTCAGCTTATTCATTCACATATCCCCAATTTATTCAACAGATAGTTCAGGGACCGCACATCGGGTGCGAGCAGCAACCTGCACCTCTTTTCCTTCCACCAAAAAGCTTCCTCCAATCAGCATAATATAATCCGACTGGTTTCCATATGCCGCCATCGGCACTGTAATAATTGCCCCCTGCATGTCAATTGACAATTGCGGCACAGAAGGTGTAATGCGGACACCCGACAGGCCGGACAGCGCATTGATAAACGAAGAAATCAGAATATTACCAATCTCAATAACAGCGGAATTTTCAATTTCCGTCAATTCGCTGTAATCTTTGATTTGCTTACCCAAGGTTCGCCCAAGAAGCAAGTTGATTGCATCCAGCTGGAATAATGCCAGCATCAGACCGTTGATCTCACCGCGTAAATCCGAAATGATTCCCGCAGCAATCGTTTCAAATCCGCCCAGCTTTTCCACCGCAGCGTTAAATTCCAGAATTTGAACCTCCGGCAGCGGAATACGCACTTCAATTCCCAACATGCTCGACAGCGCTGTGGCCGCATTGCCTGTGCCGATGCTGCCAATTTCACGCAGCGCATCAATTTGTAGGGAATTCATCTCTTCATATTTTTTTAACACTAACTACCACACTTCCTTTAACCGTTTCGCAGGCCATTGATTGTAGACTCGATTTCGTCCTGCGTCTGAACCATCTTCAGCGCATAAGAGAACGAATGTTGTGCTTCAATCACTTTTGCAAATTCCGTACCGACATCCGAATTAGACGCTTCCAGCATACCGTGGATCGCTGTGCCCGTTCCCGGCATCACCGGACCATTCTTTGCCACCGGCGCAAAACGGTTGCTGCCCAGATGCTGCATATTATCCGTGTTGGCAAAATCAAATATACCCACCGGATAATCGCCTTCCGCATCCTGCCCCAAAGCAATGGGCTGTTGGTTTTGGTCTAGCACATAATACCCATCGGGATCGCAAAGGTAAAAGGTTTCCTGCCCACCTTGTACAACACTACCCCAATGGAAATTACCTGCGCGAGTATAACTGATTTCCCCGGTTTGCGGATTGCGCAATGCAAAAAAACCGCTGCCGTTAATGGCATAATTCTGACCGCTCTGTCGAGCCATCAATGCGCCCTCTGCAAAATCGGTCGTCGTTTGGATCATCCGGCTGCCCGAACCGCGAGGAAGCTGCGCGTTATCCGGCCCTGTCCAATTGCGATACAACAAATCAGAAAAATTAGCTTGTTCCGATTTGAAGCCAACCGTATTAACGTTGGCCAAATTGTTCGCCGTAACATTCAGCCTTTGCTGCTGCTGTGATACTGCAACAGCCGCAGCATAGAAAGATTGGTTCATCTGGATTGACTCCTTTCCCCCATTATACGCGGCCCAACTCGGTCGCTGCTTTAGACATGATCTGATCGTACATCTTGCTCAGCTGTGACGCGCTTTGCAGCGCACGCTGACAAGTAATCATTTCCGTCATTTGCTGCACCAGATCGATGTTCGCACGTTCGATCATCTCATGATGCACCACCGTGTCGGTTGCCAGCTGCGGCTGCCCGGTTGCGGTAAACATGCCCTCACCCGTCTTCTGCAGATCTTGTGCCGGATTAGCAAAAGTAAAAACGCCAAGCTGGCCCAAAACCTGACCAGCCTCGGTAGAAATCGTGCCGTCAGACGTGGCATTGATCTTATCCGTTCCCAGATAAATCTGCTGTCCGTTGCGAGCGAGCACTCTACCTTGTCCGGCCAAAGCCAAATACCCCTGATCATCCAGCATAAATGACCCGTTACGGGTATATACCCGTCCTGCATCCGTCTGAATGGCAAAATAGCCATTCCCTTCCAGACCAAAATCCAAGGGTAGTCCCGTGGATTGCAAAGCCCCCTGAGAATGGTCGGTGTATACCTCATCCAATGCGGTGATGTAGCTGGTTGTCGTGCCAAGCTCCTGCGGATTCTTTTGCTTGTTGCCAATCTGACTGCGCATCACTTCATCAAAAGTCGTGTCTGCATACCGGTCAGCCTTATAGCCCACCGTCGCCGTATTACTCATATTATTGCCCACAACATCCAGATTTCTGGTCTGTGTCAGCATAGCGGAACTTAAATCATAGAACCCTTTAAACATATCCTCAATCTCCTCTGCTTTATGTACCGTATATATATTTTTGCATTGAGATTCGCAATTTGCGGATCGCATTGGAATGTATCTGTGATACACGCGGTTCGCTTACGCCGAGCACCTGCGCAATTTCCTTCATCTGAAAGGATTTCTGATAATACAGGGACAAGACCAGTTGTTCCTTTTCACGCAGCTCACTGATACTGCGTTTCAGTTCTGCATACAGCTCTTTTTTCTGATAATTCTCCTCAGGCTGTGCATCAACATCGGACTGCGGCAAATGTTTGGCCGGAACATCCGAGTCCCGTTCATCCAAAAGCATATCAAGCGACAACACGTTACATAGTGCAGTCTTGGCCAGTTCCTCCTGATAACGGGTCTCGCTCAGACCCATGTGCTCTGCAATCTCCTTATCGGTCGGCACACGCCCAAGTTGGGTGAATAATTCGCTGTTTGCCGTATCAATCTCACGCATACGCTTTCGAACCGAACGAGGAAGCCAATCCTGACGACGGGCTAAGTCAATAATCATGCCGCGCAACCGTTTGGAAACATAAGTTTCAAACTTAACGTTTTGACTTAAGTCAAATCTATCCAGCGCACCCATCAGCAGGATAATTCCCTCATTAATCATATCATCGACCTGCGCGAAGCTTAAATAAACCCCTCGCAGCTTTAATGCTACATTTTTTACAAGATAGGAATACCGCATCACGAGGATTTTTTTCAGTTCTGGATCTCCGCTTTGCTTATATTCTGTGAGAAGCGCCTCATTCGTCATATTCTCCCATCTCTCTTGTGATTCCAAGGCGTTTCCCCCCCTCACTTTAATTCATATCGTTACGAAAGTGTGATGTTGCCCAGTGCCTGTATCTGTACGCTCGTAATCACCTCATTAAAGGACAGTACGGTAAGATCCGGATAAAATTGCTCAAGCAGTCGGCTCAAATAGATACGGATAATATGGCTAGTGAGCAAAATCGGCTTTTGCGACAGCTCTGAGAATTTTTTGATATGCTCGTTCAGCTGCGAAAGCAGTTTCTGCATCAAATCCGGTCCCAGCGCAAGATATACGCCCTGATCGTTTTTGGTCAGGCTGGCAACAATCTTTTTCTCCACCTCCGCATCCAGCGTGATGACACTGAGACGTCCGTCCTCGCAGAAGCGGTGCGTAATGGTCCGCTTGAGCTGCGCACGCACACTTTCTGTAATCAGATCGACGTCGTGCGTAATTGCCAATGCGTCGACTGTGGTCTCTACAATCGTCCCCATATCCTTAATCGGGATGCCTTCCTTCAGCAGATTGCAAAGAATTTTCTCAAGCATGGCATAGGATACCACATTGGGGAAAGCTTCTTCCACCAGCTGCGGTGCCGAACGCTTGAGGTTTTCTACCAGCTGAATGGTTTCCGCACGATTGAGCAGTTCATAGGTGTGCTTTTTCACTGTTTCAGACAAGTGCGTCAGCATAACAGACAACGGATCAATAACCGTATATCCATAAATCTCGGCCATTTCCTTGTTTTCCGGCAAAATCCACCGGGAAGGAATGCCATACGCGGGTTCAATGGTTTCGATGCCATCAATTTCACCCGCCGGATTGGCAGGCTCCAACGCAAGGTAATAATCCAGCAAAATTTCACCGCAGGCCACTTCTTCGCCCTTAATCTTGATGACATATTGGTTGGTGCCCAGCATCGAGGCATCACGCAGTCGGATGGACGGCACCACAAAGCCCATATCCTGCGCATACTGCCGGCGGAAGATGACGATTCGGCTGATGAGTTTACCACCGCGTGACTCATCCACCAACGGAATCAGGCTATAACCAAATTCCATCTCTATCGGTTCGACGTTAATCAGTGAATAAATATTGTTAACGTCCTTGTAGTAGTCCATTTCGCTTTGCTGCGCTTCCGCCTGTTTTTGGGCGGCCTCCTGCGCAGCAGGCAATGCCTCCTTCTCTTTCTGCAGCACCTCCATTTGATGCGCCACTCGACGGCTGATGAGAATCAACGCCGCGGCAATCAGAATCAGCTGAATATGGGGCGTGCCGGGAAAAATTGCAAATACGGCCAGAATCAAACCGGCAATCATCAGAGACTGCGGCTGCGCAAGGAACTGCTTGATAACGTCGTTATTCAAGCTGCCCTCAGAAACCGCACGGGTAACAATCATACCGGTCGCCGTAGAAATCATCAGTGCCGGCAGCTGGGAAACCAGACCGTCACCAATCGTTGCAATCGAATAAACGCTCAGTACTTCGCTCAGGCCCATGCCGGACTGAACAATACCAATGATCGAACCTGCGATAAAATTTATCGACGTGATGATGATAGACATGATCGCGTCGCCCTTGACGATCTTGGTTGCACCGTCCATTGCGCCGTAGAAGTCCGATTCGCGCTGGATCTTATTGCGGCGCAGCTTGGCTTCCTGTTCATTGATCAGGCCAGAAGACAGGTCGGCGTCAATTGCCATCTGTTTACCAGGCATGGAGTCCAGGGTGAAACGGGCAGCAACTTCTGCTACGCGTTCTGCACCCTTGGTGATAACGATGAACTGCATCAAAACGATGATCAGGAAGATGATGACGCCGATGACAACGTTGCCTTGGATAACGAATTCACCGAATGCCTTGATGACCTGACCTGCATCGCCGCCTCGCGACAGAATCGAGCGCGTGGAAGAGACATTCAGTCCCAAACGGAACAACGTTGTAATCAACAACAGCGATGGGAAAATCGAAAACTCCAGCGGCTCGTGAATATTCATAGTAATCAACAGAATAATCAACGCCAGAGAGATATTGATGATCAAAAATACGTCCAACAGAAACGGCGGAAGAGGGATCAACAGGAACAGTACGATGACCACGACAAACACCGATATCACGTTGTCAAAAAGTCGTTTCATAACTCCACCATTTCTATACCAGTTTCAAAATTATTGCGGAAAACTCCGCTTATTGAGTTTGTAAACATAAACCAAAATTTCAGCGACCGGACCATATTGTTCGGCCGGAATTAACTGTCCAATCTCTACAGCTGCATACAATGCACGCGCCAGCGGTCTATTTTCCACCACGGACACGCCATTCTCCTCTGCCACTGCGACAATACGCAGCGCCACCTCGTCCTGCCCCTTGGCCACCACGACCGGCGCGGCATCCTGCCCCGGCTTATATCTGAGCGCGACCGCAAAGTGGGTCGGGTTACGGATGACAACATCGGCGCCCGGAACAGCCTGCATCATACGGGACTGCGCCATCTTGCGCTGTGCTTCTTTAATTTTGCCCTTGATCTTCGGATCGCCTTCGGTCTGCTTATATTCTTCCTTGATTTCCTGCTTGGACATTTTGAGCTGACGCTCAAATTCCCACCATTGATATAAATAATCGAAGAAAGAAAGAACCAAGAATGCGACGCCAACTTCTAACATCAGCTTAAAGCCCAAGTCGCGCATCGAGGTCAACGCAACGCCGATATCGCTGCTCATATAGCGCGAGAAAATCAGAAGCGATCCGCTGACAAACCTATAGATCAAAATCAAAAGGATCGTGATCTTCAGCACACCCTTGAGCGATTCAATGATGCTTTTTAATGAAAACAGCCGTTTAATTCCCTGCAAAGGATTCAGTCGGCTGAATTTTGGCTTCATGGATTCAAAAGAAACCAGCAGCCTGGTTTGTGCAAAGGTCGCAATCACAGCCGCCAGAACCGTCGCCAGCAACGGAATAGCAACCGACTGCGCCAACGCCATAATCGATTTGGTGCTCAGTTCAGTCCCAATGGCGCTCGCGCCGCCGGTCGGTACGCTGCCAACCAAGCCGATACAATAGCGGACAATTCCCGTCATTGCATCCACCATCAACGAGAGTCCAAACCGCAGCGCAGCATAGCTTGCAAACAGTGTTGCCACCGCCACGACATCCTGACTCATCATGACGTTACCTTTTTTTCGTTCGTCACGTCGCTTTTTTGGTGTGGCTTTTTCTGTTTTTTCGTCCGCTCCGCCCGGCATGCTTGGTTCCCCCCTTTGGGCCTATCTAACCTCCCGCAACCACTTTCACAGCCTGCTCAATAGCGACTAGCATCTGTTTTTCCAACCCAAGGACAAATTCGCCCATAAGCGGCAAAAGCAAAATCACCATAGCTAAACCTAATATAATTTTCAGCTCAAAATTGATTGCGAAAACATTAATTTGAGGAATCACTTTCATCAAAATACCCATTCCCAGCTGGCCAATCAGTTCAGCCGCAAGAATCGGTAAACACAACTTCATTGCCAGAACGGCACAGGATGCAAACATTTCCAGCACATAAGTGGATGCCGACGTGCCAAACGACACAGCCCCATAAGGAATTACCTGTCCGGAGTTCAGCAGAATACGCAACAGGGTAATATGTCCACCCGCCACAAAAAAAAGCAATGCCATCATGATATTGAGCAGTGTACCCGTCATGGAGACATTGGTTCCCATCGAGGGATCATATGTCTCCGACATATTCATGCCCATCTGCGCATCAATCATCTGTCCTGCCTGCAGAACCACATAAAAAAAGAAGTGGACCAATACGGCAACCAAATACCCCAAAGCAAGTTCGAGCAATGACCGGACGGCAAACTCAACCACCGTTGTCGGCACAGTCGGTAATGGTAAATCCGTTAAGGAATATACCGCCACGGCAAGCATTAAACTTGCCCCTGCCTTCACCAACCCCGGAACACCGGATCGACCTCCCAGCAACGGGTTAAAAACCATAAACCCCGTCATGCGCATGAGAATAAAAAGGAACAGCGTCAGTTGTGCATCATCAATCATCGTGCTCGCTGTCCCCTTCCTTCTAAGCAATCATTTGGGTGAATATCATCCTTGTAAAATCCTGCATCGTATTCAGCATCCAACTGCCTGCAAGGAGGAGAAACGCGATGATTAACAAAAGCTTCGGAATAAAAGACAGCGTTTGTTCGTGAATCTGCGTTGCCGCCTGAAAAATTGCCACCAGAACACCAACTGCCATACTGGCAATCAGCATTGGTCCGCCAATTTTGAGCGCAACCCATATCCCCTCCCGTAGAATATCGATAATCTGGTTCTGATCCAACGCTCAACCTCCTCCCACGTACTATCGGAAGCCCTGCGCCAGCGTAGCGAACAAAAGCTGCCAGCCATCCACCGTGATAAACAGCAACAGTTTAAACGGCATGGATATCATTGCCGGCGGCAACATGATCATACCCATACTCATCAGAGTCGAAGAAACCACAATATCAATCAGCATGAACGGAATATATAGGAAAAAGCCGATCTGAAAAGCCGCTTTCAGTTCGCTGGTCATATACGACGGAATAATGACGCGCATGGAAAGCTCCATGGCCTCCTCATCTGTCGCTGGCTTGTCCACACCGGCTAAATCACAGAACAAGGTCAGCGACGAACTCTCTGTATTCCGCAGCATGAACTCCTTCAGAGGCACCGATGCTCGGTCAATTGCTTCCTCCTGCGTGATTTCCTGCCTTGTGTACGGCTCATATGCCGTCTGCTGGATCTGCGTCAGTACTGGATTCATGATAAACAGCGTCAGAAACAATGCAATGCCGATCAGTACCGTATTGGGTGGGTTCTGCGATGTTCCCATGGCCGTCCGCAAAAAAGAAAGCGAAATGATGATTCTCGTAAACGAAGTCATCATGATCAGCATGGACGGCAACAGTGCAATGACAGTAGTCAGGAAAAGTATTTCCAGTGTTTGTACACTGTCGCCGTTTACATTGATCAGGCTATCCGGCATGAAACACTCTCCTTCCTACTTCCTGTCATTTTTTTTGCGCAGCACATCCGAAATAATATCAGAAAACTTCGGCACGGCAGCTTCGCTGCTCACCTGTTTTGTCTGTCTCCAGATACGCGATTCTTCCTCAGACAATTCGGTGAGCAACGTAATTTGATTATCTGAAACACCAAGCACAAGCCAACGCAGCCCGACACGTGCCACGACCACCGCTTTGTTTTGTCCCAACGGAAGTCGATCATAGAGGCGCATGTGACCGCCCGATGTCATGGTCCCGCCAAGATTGCCCATGGAGATGCGGCGTGTAAACCAATACGCCAGATATAAAATCACCGCAACGCACAGGCACATGCCAATTAAGGAAAGCCAGTTCATCCTTTTACGGCTGTCCTACGATAGAGCTCACCGTCTTGATGATGCGGTCCGGCTTAAACGGCTTTACAATAAAATCCTTTGCACCAGATTTAATGGCTTCGATAACCATTGCTTCCTGACCCATTGCGGAGCACATCACAACCGACGCATTGGGATCCGCCTTGCGAATCGCCTTCAATGCCTCCAGGCCGTCCATATTAGGCATCGTGATATCCATAATAACCAGATCCGGCTGAATTTCCGCATACTTATTGACTGCTTCCGCGCCGTCGCTGGCTTCGTATGTATCCGTATAGCCATTTTCATTAAGCGTGTTTTTTACCATCATTCGCATGAATGCTGCATCATCTACTAACAAAATCTTTGCCATGGTTCATCCCATCCTTTTCGTATCTCAAAATAATATATGAATGATTATTGCTTATTAAAGGTCTTCTAACGCAAGAGGCTCGATAATTTCGGCAATGCGCAATCCAAAGTTATCATCCACAACGACGATATCCCCCTTGGCAATACACTTACCATTGACGTACAGATCCGCTCTGTCACCAGCCAACCGGTCCAGCACTACCAGCGAACCCTTGGTATAATTCAAGATATCCTTCACACGCCGACGTGTCCGACCGATTTCAACCGCAACATCAACCGGAACAGACATCAGCAGATCCAGATTGCTCTCTTGCTCTTCGTTCAGGCTGGTTGCGTGTTCTTCGAATTTCGGCATAGCCGGCTTGGTTGTTTTAATGGTTTTCGGCTCCGGAGCCGCCTGCTGCTGCGGCGGCATATAATACATAGGCGGATACGGCATCTGCATTCCATACGGCGGATATGGCATTGCAGCATATTGCTGCTGCATCTCCGGGGACATCTGCGGCATCGCCTGCGGAACGCCTTGCTGCGCTTGCGCCACAGGCTGCTGTACCGGTGTCTGCTGCGCAGGGGCTGCAGCCACAGGTTGCTGTGGTGCCGGGGTTTCAGCAACCTGCGGCTGTGCAGGCTGCTCTGCCGATACGGCAGGCTGAGGTGATGCATTTTGCTGTGCTACCTGCTCTTCCGCAAAGTTCTGTGCCATCAGCTTTTCAATCTCTTCCTGACTCAGAGAAGCGCCGCTACCACTGGACAACTCCGGTTCGGCTGCTGCGGCAGGCTGTGCAGCGGGCTCGGGTTCCGGCTCAGCCCCCATGCCAACGTCCTCGCCTTCGATACCAAAGCCTTTTAACAGCTCTCGTACCAAATCCATACTGAGTGCACTCATGAATTCGCTTTCCACCGCATCTTCAATGCTGAACTTAAAGCGAATGACAACCAGCATGCCATTTGACGGGAAATACTTTTCAACAAATTCATCTAGGCTGCTGATTTCAAACGCCTGCGGTGTTGAAATGTTGACCATTCTGTTCAGAAAATCAGACATTGCGGTAGATGCAGCACCCATCATCTGATTCATGACTTCGCAAATTGCGCTCATGTTCAGCTCATTGATTTCAAAGTCCTCGTCCTTTGTCGTGCTGCCCATGAGGATATCAACGATTGCCCGCACATCACTCCGCTTAAGCAACATAATATTACTGCCGCTGAGTCCTGCTACATAATCAATTTTTACACCAATAGCCGGCTGCAAATCACCGAGCGTAAAATCCTTTGCAGATACTACGCTCACCGTTGGCGTCGTGATATCAACACGACGTGCGAGCATATTGGAAACCGCAGTCGCGGAGGAGCCTAGACTGATATTAAAGATTTCCCCAATCGCATCAATCGCCATTGGGCTAAATACATTCGATCCCATTCTTACTGCCGCTCTCCTTCATCCTGCATATTTTCCATGTCGGATAGCACGTAAGTTTTATCTATCCGCACCGCTTTATTCTTTTGAAATACACCCATCTTGCCATCGAACCATCGCTTTCCACCAATATTCAAAAAGATTTTTGAATCTTTTGGCTGATCCAGAAAGATTACATCACCAACATGCAGATGGTATATATCCTCCATCCGTAGGGTGGTATGCTGAAATTCCGCTGTAATCTCCAAATCGGAACCACGCAAGTAATCCATAATCTCTTCGCTATCATGTTGATTCGTCTGCCTGATGCTTGCCGTTTCCCGGTTCATCAAGCCGAACACATCACTGAGCATGGTACCCGGCAGAACAATGCTAAAGCGTCCTCTACTCCTCGGGGTACGAATCGTGATGCCAACAATGACGACAGCCTCTTCCAATCCGATTAACTGTACCAATGTAGGGTTAACCTCAACCCTCTGGAATTTAAAATTAAGATCAATATAATTCTTCCACGCACTGGACAGGCTGTCAATCAAATTATTCATGAGGTCCGTATACAGACGCAATTCAATGTCCGTATACTGATAGTCCGAACTCACTTCTCCCTCGGTTTCTCCATCTCCACCGAGCCAACGGTCAAGCATACTCAACATGATGCCTGTCGTAATATGAAAGAGAATCGGTTCCTTTTCCGCCGTATCATCAAACGAATCCTCTGCCAGCGTTAATACGTCTCGCTCTGATAAGGCGTTCGAAAATTCAAAATATCGTTGTTCTTCTACAGAATCAACCTCTAACTCGCAAGACATATGCAACAACGCATTCAGCCGAGAAGATAAAATACGCACATAGCTTTCAAAAATACTGCTGATCATCTTCAAGCGATCCCGCGTGAATTTTTTCGGGCTATAGAAATCGTATTTTGGATACTTCTTTTCCTCAGAATTATCCTTTTCGGTCGTTGTCATGTCCATGTCACCGTTTCGAGCGGCAGCAAGCAAGGCGTCGATCTGACTTTGTGATAAAACTTCAGACATTCATAACAAATCCTTTTACTATTAACTCTACTCGGCTCCGCCTTCGCGTATCGTAAAATACTCTTCCACGCTGGTTTCCGCACTGTCCGGATTCATGCCGGTAATCATAATCTCTACACGGCGGTTTTTGGCTCGCTCTGCATCGGTATCAAAGCTGGCAATCGGACGCCACTGTCCATATCCGACACTGACCAACTTATCCGGATCAATCACATTTTTTTCCTGCAGATATACCGTTACCGTTGCTGCACGGTTGGAGGAAAGAAAGCGGTCCACTGTAGGATTATTGGGTTTTGATGGATCGCCCTGTGAGGTATGACCCATCACACGCATCTCATCAATCAGATCGCTCTGCGGTGCAATTGCGTTTGCCACCTCATCGAGCATACGCTTTCCCGAATCCAACAACACATAGCTGTCACCTTCAAAAAATACTGCATCGCGGAACGTAATAAATACATAGTCTGCACCTTGAGTGATCGACATCTGCTGCTGTAGATTATTCTTATCACTGTATTCATTGAGCGCCATTGCAATTTGATTGAGTGCCGCCGTCACGTCCTGCTGCGAAATCTGGTCGGTATCCTTTTCATCATTCTCCTGACCAGTTCCCTGACCGGGCGTACCCATTGTTTCCGATGTAGTTTCACGCTTAAAACTTTGCACAATCATAGCCCATTTTGTTTCATTGATGGTGGACATACTATACAGCAGAACGAAAAAGCAGAGAAGCAGCGTGACCATATCGCCATATGTATCCTGCCAGTTAGCTCCGCCCCCACCCTTTCTCCGTCTTTTCACATCTGCGACTTCCTTTCTCTTGCTACTGAAGCTGGACGCTTATTCCGATTCTTTTCCTCGGCCCCCGCGTCCTTTTTTCTTTTCAGAACCGCCACCTGTCGCATTCTGCTCCAGATAACCCTCCAGCTTTTCGCGAATGAACTTCGGATTTTCACCGGACTGAATCGCCATAACACCTTCAACAATCAACTGTCTGCAAAGGCATTCTTCCTCATCGCGAGTACGCAGGTTGTTGGCAATCGGGTTGAATATAAGGTTGGCCAAAATAACACCATAAAAGGTGGTAATCAATGCAGTACCCATATCCTTACCAATGCTGGAAGAACCATTTTCCGGATCCATATTAACCAGCATGTTAATCAGACCGATCAGCGTACCAACCATACCGAAGGCCGGCGCAGCAGCGGATGCCTTTTCATACATGGATGCAACATCATCGTGGCGCGTGCTCAGCTGCTCAATATCGCTCGTCAGCATATCCCGCACCTTATCGGAATCGTTGCCGTCGACGATCAGCATAATGCTTTTCTTGAAAAACGGGTCTTCCAACTGATTTGCACGTTCTTCCAACGCCAACAGGCCGTTTTTACGGGCGATCTGCGCAAATTCAACAACCTCGTCAATCACTGCCGTTGGGTTGAATTTTTTTTGGTTAAAAATAATTCCCAAATGCTTTGGAAACTTTGCAAGCATCTTACCGGGATGACCCGCGATAATGGTTGCCAACGTGCCACCCAATACGATGAAAATACTGGCTGCATCAGCAAAGTTCGCTAACTGCCCAAACTTAAAGAGGCCTAAAACTGCGCCTTCTCCACTACCAAGTGACATACCGATTATCAGCAGAATAAATCCACCGACAATACCCAAAATAAATGTTAAATTCATTGTCTTACATGTCCCCCAATCTGAATCCGTCTAAAAGACGAGTTGTCAGAATGCAGTTCTATCTATATTCAGTCTCCGCGTTTATCGGAGATCGAGATTTCACGGTAAATATCCCGCACTCTTGCGGTGTAGTTTTCAATCTGGCGAACCACCGCCTCCGGCGTTTCCCTTACAATGTAATAATCATGATTCATCATAATGATTTTGGTTTCAGGAATCATCTCAATTGTTTCAATCTGCATATGGTTTAGCAAAAATGGTTCCCTGTTTAATTTAGTCAGCCGGATCATGTCATTCACCTTTCCCCGCTTCAAAAGATTTTAGGACTCGGGGAGCGTAACACACGCCCCCCGGCCGCCTGTCTTTACGTAATATAACTCTTCAAAGAGAACAATTACCGCTTCATGCTGACCAAATCGGACAACATTTCATCTGTAACAGTGATAATTTTGGTATTGGACTGAAAACCGCGCTGCGTTGTGATCAAATCAGCAAATTCCGTTGCGATATCCGTCTTGGAGGATTCCAAGCCACCGGACAAAATCTTCGTATCGCCTGCACCCGTCAAGGTGATCCGATCGGGATTCGTAGCATTTGTATTATTATTCAAATCCCCCGTCACAGCCCCGCCGCAGGTACCAATAACAACATCGCCTGCGTTATTGCCCGCCTGATAGTAGCCATCACTCATTTTAGTAAGACCATTGGGGTTAACGACGCTGCCAATCGGAATGATGCCGACGGTGACCGCAACATTATTCTGCGTTACCGCAGTAATAACACCATTCTGATCGACACTCAGGTTAACGCTCTGTACATTAACACGCTTACCCTCATCAACAGCAGTGCCACCAATATCCGCGGGATAAGTTTGCGCATTTTTGTCAGCTGAAATCTCAGGATACAGCGCACCACCTTCTTTAATACCCGTAGTGGTATCGCTTGCCGGTGCCATAACTGGTAACCGAATCGGACGCAGGCAGGTATCCCACTTCACAGTACCATCAGCTTTTTGAGCCATGGTACCATCCGCATCACCCTGCGGCATAAAACCGTAAACGCAATAGCCGTTATTATCGACCAGATAACCATCCGAATCAAGCGAAAAGTTGCCGACTCGCTTGAGGGTCAGATTATTCGGATCCGGCTCATAGCCGATCTTTTGATCCGGCTTCGGGCCAACCATAAAAAAGCCATTGCCATCCAGATACAGATGAGAATTAATGCCGGTCGGTGCATAGGTACCACCGGCCATATTCAGATCAATCGAGGCAACCTGAGAGCCGTAACCGATCTGCGATGCGTTGGTACCGCCATATTGGTTTCCGCCCGCCGTACTGTTGCTGATTGAAGTATACATGGACTCACTGAACGAAGTAACGCCCGGCTTAAAGCCATATGTATTTGCATTGGCGATATTGTTGCCAATTACATTCATTTTCTGCATGTGGGTCTGCAAACCCGCAATTGCAGCGTACATAGAACCTGTCATAAGTTTTATTTGCTCCTTCCAATTCATACGATGCAGTCGGCAGCCGTCATACGGACAGGCTTCCAAAGCACCCATAAATGGACCTGCTTTCTTACTTTAGAAGAACAGCACCGTCTATATTGGTAAATACATTGTCGCGCATTTCATCTTGTGAAATGGCTGTGATCACTCTGTTTTGCGGCACGTTTACAATAAACGCACGTCCCGCATCCAGCACCAAAATATTTTTGGCACCTTTTTCCTGTGCCTTGCCAACAGAATAAGTCAGCTGGCTCATCAACGCATCGGTCATTTCAATGCCCCGCTCCTCTGCGCGCTGTTGTGCATGCTTGGAGAATTCCACGGTCGGCGTTGTCTGCTGTTCCGTACCAAGCTGCTCCATACGCTGCCGAAGCAGATCACCAAACGTACCCGTTGAGGCTTGCATCGTCTGCTGCACCTGCTGGCCAAGCGAACTGCTGCCACTAATTCGGTCGATCATATCTTATCGCCGTCCTCACCGGATCCCGTCGTATCAGAACCTCCGGTTCCTTCGGTTCCATTCGATGGTGTTTTCTCTGTCGGCGGCAACTCACCAACTGCCATAATGGAGCTGAGAGCATATGATTTGCCATTCACAAAAACAACCTGCTCGCCATTATACGTTCCTGTACCTGTCACTTCGCCTACAATTTCCTTCAATCCGCTGGCGCTGGTATATTCGCCGATCGTAACCGTTTTGCCAACCAGTGAAGCCGCATAGGACATCGTAGCCGCATCCGTCATGGTTGACATAGCCTGAATCGTCGACATCGAAATCAACTGATTCATCATATCGCTCGTGGAAGCCGGATTATCAATATCCTGATTCTGGAACTGCGCAATCATCAGCTGAAGGAAATCCTTCATTGTCAGCGTCAGCTTATCCGCGCTGCTGTCCTTCAAATAGCCAACGTTATTGCCCGTATCTGAACTTGAGGTCTTCGTAGTCTGCGTATTGGTAGAATACGTACTCTGATTAGAAGTTCTAGCTATCGTGGGGGTAAATAAATCGCTCATTGTATGTTCTCACTTCCTTTCCATCAAATCGTATCCAGTTGATAAAGGCCTAAGCGCAGCTGCCCCAAAAAGCTGTCCTGCTCCGCCTTGCTCTGCTGCGGATGGGATTGCTGTTCCTGCTGCTGCCGGTTCTGCTGATTGTGACCATCATACTGCGGCTGCTCCGGCTCCTGCTGTTGCACTTGAATGTGAACCGTTTGACCGGTACGGTCTTCCAGCAACGCACCCAGATTGCCCGCATGCTGCGCCAACAGCGAAGTAGTCTTTGCGCTATCCGCATAGATCACAAGCCCAAGCTTGCTGCCATGCTGCGCTAACTCAATCGTAATGTGACCGAGATTCTCCGGTTGCAGTTGAATTCGAACCTTATCGCCTACAGTGCTCAGATTCGCCTTAATGGTATCTGCAAGCTGCTTTTCCATATCAGGCGCATTGACATCCACTGTCGGCGTAGCTTCACCCACCTTAACCGGTACCGTCTCAACATCACGGAACAAAGGCTGTTCCTGCTGCGTCATAACAACAGGCTGATCGTCCTGCTGGTTCGCTTCCACCAGCTTCTGTCCGGCTGCAGTATCTGCAGTCGGCTGCTGCTCGGTATGCGATGCTGCATCTTGCAACCCTTGCTGCTGCACGCCCTCCTGCGGTACAACAACCTCAGAAGTGGGCTGTGCCTGCTCAGCCGCCATCTGCTGCGCAGTCTCCTGCTGTAATACAGGAACCGTCGTTTCTGCCGCAACTGCCGTCTGCACAGTCTGTGTAACAGCTGCATCCACCGTGGGCATAGCGGATACCACCATATTATCCACATTCTCCTGCGCTGGCTGCTGCACCGCAACATCCTGCACTACATACGGCTGGAACAACATAGCCGTTAATGCCTGCCGCACATCATCCGATACTTCCGCAACATTCTCCTGCGGAGTTTGCTCGGTCTGCTGCACCTTGTCATTCTGAGTCGGCTTGGACTGCGTCTGCTGGTTATTCGAGTTGGTTTTGTTAGACGATACCGCTTCTTGCTTTTGCGACATCATATCCTGAAAAGAATCTCCATTCGAATCCTTGCCTGCACCCGAACCAGACACCTGACCTCGCTGCATCATCAACTGCATCATCATGTTGATCTGCTCCATATTCATTCCTCTCTCACCTCCTTTCACCTGAGAATAAAGACAGGCGCAGCATGAACAACAACGCCCGCAGTATCCACTTAATGGACAGCCGCGCCTGCCATCACACGGGCGTTGGATACAAATTCATCAATAAACTGCTCTTCGCTCTTCTGTACGGATTTTTGATAAAGCTTCCATTTTTTCTCTTTGAGTTTTTCAATCGTCGCCTTATCTGTTTTGGCATGAATTACTTCATTCCGCTTGCTTTCTTCTTCTCTTTTACGCAAAGCAAGTGTCTCCCGTGCTTTTTCGATTTCTTTCTCCTGCACGCGCAGTATCAGGTCATATCCAACTGCGTCTGCAATCGTCATCCCCTGCTGCTTTCTGTCTCGATATTCTTCGTTGACTTCATCAAACCGCTGCTGCAATGCTGCGACAACCGCCTCCTGTTCACGCACACGCGCAATTGCGGCCGCATGCTCAATGCGAAGCGTATCCAGAAGCTGCTCTCGATAATGCAACACCGTCTCCATGGAAAAACGAAACTTCTTCATTGGAATCATCCCCTTTTCTTTCGTATTCCCTTACGAATCACTGTAAAATCGACTCCAACTGATGCAGGCTTTCATCATAACTGAAAGATTCATTAATTCCCTGCATCAAAAACGCGTTGATCTGATCAATTTTGGAAATCGCATAGTCCAGTCGCGGGTTTGTTCCTGCCTTATAAGCACCGATGGATAACAAATCCTCGTTTTTTTCGTAAACGCTCAGGATATCACGCAATTTACTGGCCAGCTCTCTGTGTTTGGGAGAAACAATCTCAACCATCAAACGAGAAATACTCGCCGAAACATCAATCGCCGGGAAATGGTTTGCGTTAGCCAGTTTACGAGACAAAACGATATGACCATCCAGGATACCGCGGACAGTATCGGCAATTGGTTCGTTGGTATCGTCACCCTCTACCAGCACGGTGTAAACACCAGTGATGGAACCGCGTTCAAAATTGCCGCTTCGCTCCAGTAATTTGGGAAGCTCTGCGTAAATAGACGGCGTATAGCCGCGTGCCACTGGCGGTTCACCGACTGCAAGGCCGATTTCACGCTGCGCCATGGCAAAACGCGTCAGAGAGTCCATCATCAACAGAACATCTTTGCCCTGATCCCGAAAATACTCCGCAATGGCCGTCGCAACCGACGGACATTTCATGCGCAACATGGCAGGCTGGTCAGAAGTTGCAACCACCAGTACTGAACGACGCATACCTTCCTCGCCCAAATCCTTTTGGACGAATTCGAGCACCTCACGTCCACGTTCGCCAACCAGCGCAATCACGTTGATGTCGGTTTTTACATTCTTTGCAATCATGCCCATCAGCGTCGATTTACCGACACCCGAGCCAGCAAAGATACCGATACGCTGTCCCTTGCCAATCGTCAGCGTGGAATCAATGGCACGCACACCGAAATCCACACGCTCCCGAATCGGCGGACGCGTTAACGGGTTAATATATGGGCTGTCCACATAGTAGCTGTCTCCTTCCGGAAAAGGTTCCAGTCCATCAATGGGCTTTCCCATGGCATTGATGATTCTACCGCGCAGGAAATCTCCTACCTGCAAACGCAGCCGACGTCCGGTATTGCGAACGAAGCTGCCGGGTGCAAGTCCATTCATATTCTGATACGGCATCAGCAGCATGCGGTCGCTCTTGAAACCGACCACTTCAGCCAACACCTGACTGTTTGACTCCGCAGAGTAAATACGGCAAATATCGCCGATCGCCCCGCGACCACCCGACGCTTCGATTGACATACCAACGATGTTCTCGATTTTGCCGGTACGGCTCAACATATCGCCGTCTTTAATTTGTTGAATGACTTGCTCAAACATAGGTTTTCTCCCCGAACAGGCTATGAAAAGTTCTCATGGATGACCGAACGAATATTTTCAAGCTGCGTTGACGCGCTTGCGTCAATGATCTCATCCGGCATTTCCACAATACAGGTTCCTGTTTCGGCATCCCGCATGGGTACAATTTTGATGTGATCGGATAAGCAGGACAATGCCGCTGTTAGGGACGGATCGCTTTGCGCAACCCCCTTCACATCACAATCTGCAACATATATCTGCACCCATTCGCGACGCTTCATTTTTTCTGTCGCTGCAATAATCATGCGTTTGATGATCTCCTCGCTGCTTTTCAAGCTGACGTGGATCACCTTTTCCGCAACGGCTACAGCGACATCCAAAAGCTCGCCGCTGAGTTTATCAATTTTTTCGTCACGCATATTATTTGCCTGTGTCAGAAAGCGCCGCACCGCCTCCACAGATTCCTGTGCCGCTTTGCGCGTTGCGGCAGAGGCTTCTTCCTCGCCTTTGCGCTGACCTTCCACATAACCCTGATTGTAGCCTTCCTCGGATGCCTGCTGGTGAATTCGTGCCACTTCCGCTTCGGCAGCCTGTTTGGCCTCTTCGATAATATGCTCTGCCTGTGCCCGTGCATTACGGATTAATTCATCTGCCTGTGCCAGCGACAGCGCCTGTTCAAAGCTGCCGCCTGCCGGCTCCTGTATTTCTTGTTCCTGCTCTTCCGCCTTGGCGGCATGAGCCTCCTTAGCTTGCTCTGCAGGTTTTTCATCCGCCGCATCGTCACTGGGAACGTTTTCTTTGAGGCGGATCATTTCCTCCAGCTGACTTACTAACTGTTCCTCATCCGGCAGCTCGTATTCTTCAGCCTTCGGTTTCATGAAATACTTCAGAATACTAGGCAATGATCTCATCCTTTCCGCCCTTCAGAATAATGATTTCATTGCGCTCTTCCAGATCGCGAATGATACCAACAATACGCTGCTGTGCCTCTTCCACATCACGAATACGAACATTGGTAGTAATTTCGAGGTCCTCTTCGATATTCTGACGCATACGCGTAGACATATTGCTAAACAGCTTGTTGGCAACATCCTTGTTTGCGCCCTTGAGTGCCAGAACAATATCGCGCATATCGCAATCGCGGAGAAAACGCTGCACAGAACGATCGTCCATATGTACGATATCCTCGAATACGAACATACGCTTGCGGATCTCTTCGGCCAGCGTACCGTCGTTCTCCTCCAAGCCGTCGAAAATAGCCTTTTCGCTCGAACGCTCCAAATTGTTCATAATTGCAGCGATATGATCCAGACCGCCAATCTGTACATTCTCCGTAACAATCAGGCTGGAGAACTTCTTCTGCAGCTCGTCCTCGATCATCTTTACTGCCGTCGGCGATGCACTCTCCATACGTGCAATACTCTTTACTACGCGCAGCTTCTTTTCAGGCGGCAACTCCTCCAAAACCGCAGCTGCCTTATCAGGGTCCACATATGACAGCACCAGCGCGATCGTCTGCGCGCGCTCATGCTGCAGCGTGGACAGCAAAGTTTTCGCATCCGTCTTGTCGAGGAACGAGAAAGAACGATTGCTCAGTGCCTTGGTGACCTTGCTCAACAGCTGCTCCGCTGCCTGATCGCCAAAAGCCTTTTGCAGTACCGAACGGGCATATTCCATGCCGCCCTCGGTAATAGCCTTGTTGGTCAGGCACATTTGATAAAAGTCTTCCAGTGTTTGCTCCGTTTGCTCCGGATCAATATAACCGAGCTTTGCAACTTCAATGGTCAGCTGCTCCAGTTCCTCCGAATCCATGTACTGATAAATCCGGGATGCCTTTTCTGTGCCAATGGCAACAATCACGGTTGCCGCTTTTTGTGCGGGCGTCAACTCTTGCTCAGCCATTTGCACTCTCCCCTCTCAGCCATGTACGAATCATCTGGGCCGCAATTTCCGGATTCTCCTCCGTAAACTTGCGAATCTCCTGCTTCAATTCCATACTCTTCTCGTTCTTAATCTCCAGAACATTGTCAATCTGCTCCTGTGCCTGCTCAGCAGCTGCGGCCTCTTGTGCTGCAAGTTCCTCAGCCTGCTGCGCCTGCAACAATTCTTGCGCCTTCTTGCGACGCTTCGAACGAATTACCAGAAAGACAATCAGCAACAGCAGCAGTCCAAATACGCCTGCACCAACATACAGCGCCCATTTGGGAATCTGCAGACCCGGAAGGATCGGCGCGGTTGTATTGTTTGCATCCGGATTGTAGAACGGTGCCACCAACACATTGATTTTATCCGCTTGCTGATCCGTCGAAATACCAGCCGCACGCGCAATATGACTGATGAGCTGTGCGGTACCCACATTACCGGCAGTATCCTGATTGATGGTAACCGCGATCATCACATCAGTTACAACACCAAAATTCTGCTCACTCTGCTGGGTAGTGGTATTGACATTCACGTCCTCCGTACCACTGTTTTTCAGATACTTCTCATTGCCGTTTACGACATTCTGCGACTCCATATAAGTCGGAATATCGGCATTGGTCGGTGTGCCGACCGTACCGCCTTTTGCCGCGTCCTCACCGCGCACCAGCTCCTGATCGTACTCACGGTGTCCGATGATACCCTCGCCATCCGGTGCCCCTTCCGGCGTGGTGTACTCGGTTTTCTCCTGTACGCGGTGGCTGACGTCCACCGTACTGGTTACGCTGACGCGCACATTGTCCGTTCCGTAAATCGGACTAAGTGCTTGCACTACTTCATTGCGAACACGGTTATTGACCTGATTCTCCAAGCGCAGTTTCAGATCCGATGCGGATGCTGTCGAAGTATCCGTACTCCCCGGCGTATAGCTGTTGCCGATGGAGTCCGTAATCGTTACGCTTTCAAAATCCAAGCCTTGCACACTATGCGCAACAAAGTTACCGATTGCATCGATATAACTGTCCGGCAAAGCCCCGCCATCCTGCATCTCAACAAAAACAGCAGCAGTTGCAGGCGTTGCATTATCACTGTCCAGCACATAGCGCTGATCTGAACCAGGAGAAATATCCACGACTGCATTCTTAACACCCGAAAAGTTCCGGATAACCGCAGCCATGCGATCCTGCAGTTCATAATTCTTCAGGGTTTCCCGATCGGATTCGCTCGACATCATGCCGACGTTATCCAGATAAGTACCGTACAGGAAGCCGCTCTTGGGATACCCGTCCACCAGCAGTTTGGCCTGTAAATTAGCAACCTCTGCCTCCGGTACCTTGATCGTTTCACCCTCTATTTTATAATCTGTTGCACCATATTCATCCAACTTACCGACAATCGCTGACGCTTCATCGGTTGTCAGCCCGGTGACCAGCGTTTCATACGGCC
>ERZ791920.771-NODE-771-length-24032-cov-3.995162_pt1 | contig 24032 bp, 24 predicted proteins | sample MGYA00510136_ERZ791920 | MGnify/ENA primary metagenome ERZ791920 (study PRJEB30046, sample SAMN00792066) | human gut metagenome | study: EMG produced TPA metagenomics assembly of the A metagenome-wide association study of gut microbiota in type 2...
CGCGAGAAAACCTCAACCGGGTCAATGATATCGTTGCCGAGCTGGAAGATCAACTGGAGCCATTAGCCGAGCAGAGTGCGTTGGCCCAAGACTACCTGGAGCAAAAAGGCAAGTTCGATCTGCTTGACAAGACGAGGACCGTCCGTGAGCTGGATTCAAATCAGGCTACACTAAAACAGGTTATTGCCAAGCAGGAAAAAGCACAGGCCATGGCGGCTGAATATGACGAACAGGCCAAGGCTGCCGCGCAAACATTGTCCCAGCAACAGGCGCAGCAAAAACGGCTGTTAGTCGTCAAAGATGAGCTGCAGCAAAAGATTCTGGATGCCACGACGATCATTGGCAAGCTTAACAGTAAACAGTCGCTGTCCTCTGTCAGACTTGAACAGCGCGAAAATGAAAAACAGCGCCTGCTTGCCCGGCAAAATGAGCTTAAACAGCAGCTGGCTGCAACTGAACAGGCACTTCTGCAGCAGGATCAGGCAATTGCCGATCAGCAGCAGGCGATTAAGGAACATCAAACAGCGCTTAATGAGGCCAAATCGCAAAGTGCGGAACAGCGCGCGCAGCAACTGGCTCAGCAATTGGAAGCAATGCGTGATCAGCAGGTTGATCTGATGCAGAAACAAGCTGCGGCCCATAACCAGCAGACGTTTTTGCAGCGCAGCCATGAACAGGCCCTCAATCAGTATCAGCAGCACAGCGATGAACTGAAAAACGTGCAGGAACGCCTGGAAAATGCTCAGCAGAATGCTGAGCAGCAGGCTCAGCTTGTAATTGCCGCTCAAAAAGAACAGCAAGCCAAAACCCAGCAGCTCGATCAGGAAAAAGCTCAGCAGGCCCAGCTGCAAACGCAGTATGAACAGGTTCAACAGAGCTGGTATCAAGCGCTGGGGGATGTGCGTTCGTGTCAAAACCGCGTGAAAAACTATCAGGCAATGGCTGCCGACTATACCGGCTATTATAGCGGCGTGCAGAACGTCTTAAAGCAGCGGCGCCAGTTTAACGGTTTATACGGTCCGGTCAGTGAGCTGATCAAAGTGCCGCAAGCCTATACGACGGCACTGGAAACGGTTCTGGGCGGTCAGCTCCAACATTTGGTGGTGGCAACTCAAAACGATGGTAAGCGGATTATCAACTATCTGGTTCGTCAGCGCGGCGGTCGGGCAACGATTCTGCCATTGGATACGCTGCGCGGCGGTTATCAGCCTCGTAATCTGGCACGCCTGCGCACGCTGCCTGGCTTTGTCGGTCGTGCCAGTGAACTTATTCAGTATGATCCACGCTTTCAAGTCGTAATCGATCATCTGCTGAGCAATACGATCGTGGCCGATAATCTTGATCATGCCACGCTGCTCGCCAAAGAAGGCCAGCACCAGGTTCGCGTCATTACGCTGGATGGTCAGCTGATCAATACCAGCGGGGCAATGACTGGTGGGGCCAGCCGCAGTCAGCGGATTGGTCTGTTAAGCCAGCAGCAGATGGTTGAAAAGATGAAACAAGAGCTGCAGGTACAACAGCAGCGATCCAGTGAGCTGGAACAAAAAGTATCGCAGCTGGAACAGGCAAGGCGGAGCAATCAGCAAACGCTGGCTGCTTTGCAGAATGAAACTGCCCAGGCCAATCAAAAACTCAGTGAAGCCAAGGCCAATCAGCAGCTCGCTGACAGTCAGCTGGCTGAGCTTAAGCGTCAGTTGAAGGCTTTGGACTACCAAGCCAATGCAGCCGGCAACCCAGAGCAGTTTGCCCAAGAGATGGCCGCAGCCAAGCAAAACGAACAACAGCTCGCTGATGAACTGACGCAGCTTAAGGTCACCATGGAGAAGATCAAGCAGCAGCAAAATGATCTGCAGAACAACGCCAGTGCCCAGCTTGAACAACTTCATGAAATGCAGCAGTGGCTGGCCGTGGCGCGTGAACGGCTGCGTCAGGCTAAAGAGCAGCGCGCGGAACTGCAGACGCGTCAAGAGGATGCCAATGAGCAGCTAGCCAGTCTGGAACAGCAATTGCAGGCGCTTGACCATGATGATCAGCTGCAGGCCGATGATCGCCAGACAACGGCCGCCGCATTGGCTGAGGCTCAACAGCAGCTTCACGACGCGCAGGATCAGTTGAAAGCCAGTGATGAAAAACTGACGACGCTGAATGATCAGCTGCAGGATGCCAATGAGCAGAACGATCGGCTGCAGGCATTACAGCGCGCGGCTATCGAAGATCTTTCTGGCATCAAGTCGCAGCGAGCCCGTTTGGAGATGCTGATCGATCAAGGACTGAATCGTTTAAGCGAAACCTATTCAATGACGCTTGCCGATGCCAGACAGGAGCTCAGTCCACTGTCTGATGATGAATTGAATCGGCAGCTGAAGCTTTTGAAGCGCGGCCTGGATGAGCTGGGGCCGGTCAATACTGGTGCCATTCAGGAATATGAACGTATTTCGGAGCGCTATGACTTCTTGTCTGGCCAAAAAGCCGATTTGGAAAAAGCCAGAGATCAGCTTAAGGAAACCATGGATGCGATGGATGAACAGGTTAAGGCGCGCTTTATTAAGACTTTTAAAGAAGTATCGGCTGCCTTTACCGAAACGTTTGCCACGATTTTTGAAGGTGGTCAGGCTAAGCTGGTGCTGACTGATCCGGATGACGTTTTGACCAGTGGGGTCGACATCATGGCCCAACCGCCTGGCAAACGCAATCAACAGCTGAGCCTGCTTTCTGGTGGAGAAAAGGCGCTGACGGCAATCGCGCTGCTATTTGCCATCTTGAAGGTACGGCCGGTACCATTTGCCATTTTGGATGAACCCGAAGCCGCCTTGGATGAGGTTAACGTTGATCGATTTGCCAAGTATCTAAGTCGTTTCGGCGAGGATGGCCCACAGTTTATCGTAATTACGCACCGGAAAGGAACCATGATGAATGCTAACGTCTTGTATGGGGTCACTATGCAGGAATCCGGGGTTTCCAAGATGGTTTCCGTCGATGTTGAAGAAGCACTCAATAGCGATGATCGCAATTAGGTTAGAAAGAAGGCGTAAAAATGGGATTATTTGATATTTTCCGTCGTAAGTCCAAGCAGAAAAAAGAAGAAGCCCCTGAATCAGCGGCTAGTGAAAATGCTGAAAGCCAGGCCGCTGCCAGTGAAAGTGCGGCTGCTGAATCCGAGGTAAGTGAAAGTGCGGCCAGCCAAGGCACGGCTGCTGAATCTGAGGTAAGTGAAGGCACGGCCGGTCAAAGTACCGCAATTGAATCCGAAGCAGCCAGTGCGGTAAATGATCAAAAAGAAGCGGCTGCTGAAATTGACGATGCAACGGCAGCTGCCATGCAGGAATCTGCCGCAGCTGCTGAGAAACAAGCCGCCCAATCTGATGCCGCACGTCAAGCAGAACAGGCAGCCATTGAAAAAGCACAGTCCGAAGCCGCCAAGCAAAGCGCCGCGGCCGCCGAGGAACAAGCCGCTCAATCTGATGCCGCGCGTCAAGCAGAGCAGGCAGCTATTGAAAAATCACAGTCTGAAGCTGCCAAGCAAAGCGCTGCGGCAGCTGAAGAACACGCTGCTCAGGTTAAATCAGCTCAGTCACAAGCCACATCAGAAGCCATCAGCGATGAAAAAACAGCAGAACAGGCCGCCTCGCAGTCTGCCAGCGTTGAAAATACCAGTTCAACTGCAGATAATGAGCGCTCGACTACAGAGACGGTCAAAAAAGCTGCGGCAGCCGAAGAAACCGTTGAAGAATCAGCCAAGACGTCTGAGCCGCAGTCAGCCACTGACCACGATTCAGCTGCAGCAGTGCAAGCCGAAACGGAAGCCACGGTTGAACAAAATGATGAAAATGATGATGAGGCTGCTTCGGAATCCCAGGCCGAAGAATCGACGACTGAAAAGTATGATCGCGGTCTGAAAAAGTCACGGACCGGCTTTGGAGCCAAACTGAATCACTTCTTAGCCAATTTCCGCCACGTTGACGAGGATTTCTTTGAAGACTTGGAAGACCTGTTGATCGAATCAGACGTCGGCTATGACATGGCGATGAAGATCTCTGATGAGCTGCGCGAAGAAGTTAAGCTGCAAAATGCCAAGAGCAAGCAGGATGTCTCCAACGTCATCATTGAAAAGATGGTGGATCTGTATGAAGATGCTGGCAAGGATGAAAACCCTGATCTGAATTTTGCCAAGGAAGGCCCAACCGTGATCATGTTCGTCGGGGTTAATGGTGCCGGTAAGACGACTACGATCGGTAAAATGGCCAAGCGCTTTAAGGATGAAGGCAAGCGCGTCCTGCTGGCAGCTGGTGACACGTTTAGAGCTGGGGCCGTTGAGCAGCTGGATGTCTGGGCTAAGCGTGATGGCGTTGATATCGTCATGGGTCCTGCCAATGGTGATCCAGCAGCCGTCGTTTTTGACGGGGTCAAGAAGGCCAAGGAAGAAAACTACGACATTCTGCTGGTTGATACGGCAGGACGGCTGCAAAACAAGGTCAACCTGATGAACGAGCTGGCCAAGATGAAGCGGATCATGGCTCGTGAGATTCCAGATGCGCCACATGAGGTTCTGCTGGTATTGGATGCAACGACTGGTCAAAACGCGCTGAATCAAGCCAAGCTGTTTAAGGAAAGCACGGATGTTTCCGGAATCGTGCTGACCAAACTGGATGGCACGGCGCGTGGTGGGATTGTTCTGGCCATTCGCAATGAGCTGCATCTGCCGGTTAAGTACGTTGGGTTGGGCGAAAAGGTTACCGATCTGCAGAAATTCGATGCCAGCGATTTTGTCTACGGACTGTTCAAGGGCCTGGTTGTCGAAAAATAAGAGGTGGCGGCCGTGGATATCGAAAAAAACGAGCGGATCAACGCACTGTTTGAGTTTTATCAGCCATTGCTGACCAAAAAGCAGAACGAATATATTCAGCTTTACTATGCCGATGACTATTCGCTTGGCGAGATTGCTGAAGAATTTGAAGTTTCGCGGCAGGCGGTCTATGACAACATCAAGCGGACCGAAAAGATTCTGGAAAGCTACGAGGACAAGCTGCATCTGTATGCCGATTTTGAGATGCGCAATCGCCAGGCAGATCGAATTCAGCGCTATGTCAAGGAGCATTATCCTGATGACGCCGAGCTGAATAATCTGATTGCCAACATGGAAAACATGGAAGAAGAATAAAATAAGCTGGCCGGTTCATTTTGAGTTGGCTGGCTTTTTGGTATAATAAGAAATGTTTGAACTATAAATTAAATTAACCTCATCGATTGCGATTGACCAAGCACGATGAAAAGAGGAGAAAAAAATGGCATTTGAAGGATTGACCGATCGCCTGCAAAAAGCGATGGAAAAACTGCGGCGTAAGCCTAAAGTTACGGAAGCCGATCTGCGCGAAACCATGCGTGAGATCCGCCTGGCACTTTTGGAAGCCGACGTTAACTTTGCTGTAGTTAAGGACTTTGTTAAAACGGTACGCGAAAAGGCAGCTGGGGCTGAGGTTCTAAAAGGCTTAAATCCAGCACAGCAGATCGTTAAAATCGTTAATGAAGAATTAACCAAGCTGATGGGTGAGGAAGCCGTCCCGCTGAATAAAGCACCGCACATTCCAACCGTAATTATGATGGTCGGGCTGCAGGGTGCCGGTAAAACGACAACGGCCGGTAAGCTGGCACTGCGTCTGAAAAATGAAGAAAACGCCCGGCCAATGTTTATCGCAGCCGATGTTTACCGACCAGCCGCAATTACGCAGCTGCAGCAGGTTGCTGACCAGATTGGCGTGCCGGTATTTGAAGAAGGAACCGAAAAAGATCCCGTTGATATCGTTAGAGACGGGATGGAACAGGCCAAGCAGAATCATAACGACTATGTAATCATCGATACGGCTGGACGGCTGCAGATTGACGAGCAGTTGATGGATGAGCTGGTCAACATCAAGAACCTGACACAGCCAAATGAAATTCTGCTGGTTGTTGATGCCATGACTGGTCAAAACGCGGTCAAAACGGCGCAAGGCTTTAACGACAAGCTGGACATCACTGGGGTCGTCTTGACCAAGTTGGATGGCGATACTCGTGGTGGGGCGGCCATGTCGATTCGAGCCGTTACTGGCAAGCCAATCAAGTTTGTCGGTGAAGGTGAAAAGATGGAGGATCTCGACGTCTTCCATCCCGATCGTATGGCTTCACGAATTTTGGGCATGGGGGACATGATGACCCTGATTGAAAAGGCCCAGAAGAATTTCGATGAAGAAAAAGCCCAGGAAACCATGGACAAGATGCGGGCCAATGAGTTTGACTATAATGACTTTTTGGAGCAGATGGACCAGGTTACCAAGATGGGCCCACTGGAGAATATCTTAAAGATGATGCCGGGGATGGCCAATAATCCCGCATTAAAGAATATCAATATTGATCCTAAACAGTTTGCTCACATTAAGGCCATTATCTTGTCAATGACGCCTGAAGAACGGGAAAATCCTGATCTGATGAACCCGAGTCGGCGTCGGCGGCTGGCAGCAGGTTCTGGGCGGCCAATCGTTGAGGTCAACCGAATGATCAAGCAGTTCAATCAGATGCGCAAAATGATGAAGCAGGTTACCAATGGCAATTTTGGCGGTCTGCAGAACATGATGGGTGGTCAGATGCCTGGCATGGGCGGCAAAATGGGTCAAATGGCGATGAATCGCATGGCGCGGCAGGCTAAGAAGCGTCAGCAGCAAAAACTGCGGAAACTGCGCAACAAGCACAAGCGCCGCTAAAATCACCCGATCAAAAGCTTGGTTGACAATATAATTCAATTCTGAGCAGTTTTCTGTTCAGTCAATACCCTGTCTCGATAATGAGGCGGGGTTTTTATTTTGATTAATGAGACATTTGATACTCATAAACCGGCAAAAAAAGATGACCAAACCGTTTCACGAAAAAGTTGGTCTTTGAAAATTCCTTGTGTACCAAGGCTTTGGGCGGATCGATGCAATTATTTTATTTTTAGAGCTTGCAAAAAACAAAAGCTTTGGTATTATTTAGTTAGTTACTTATGTAATCAACTAAGAGGATAAATAGGGAGGGTTGGTCATGCAATTTGAATTTGACCAAACGGAACCAATCTATCAACAGATTGCCGATCAGCTGGAAGACATGATCTTTACTGGTCTGTTGAAGGAAGGTGAACAGGCACCTTCAACCACGCAGCTTTCTCAAGAACTGCACATCAATCCGGCGACCGTGCTCAAAGGAATGCGGCAGCTGGTTGATCGGGGCCTGCTGGAAAAGCATCGCGGCTTGGGAATGTTTGTAGCAGCGGGGGCCCAAGCCAAGATAGTCGAAGAGCGTAAGGACGCATTTTATGAAAACTATATTAAAAGCCTGCTGGAAGAAGCCGGCAAGCTGGGAATCACTGAAGAGCATCTAATCGAATTGATCAAACGGGGGTATCAGGATGGAAACATTAAAGGTTAGTCAAATTACCAAAAAATATGGTCGGCAGACGATTTTAGACGACATCAGTCTGACGATTCAGCCGGGCAAGATTTACGGGCTGTTGGGACGCAATGGAGCTGGCAAGTCAACGTTATTGAATCTGATCGTTAATCGAATTCTGCCAACTAACGGCACGATTAAGCTGGGCAATGATGATATCAATGACAATGACGCGGCCTTAACGCAGTTTTATCTGATGAGCGAGGTCAGTCTCTATCCTAAGCATGTGACTTTAAAGCAGATGTGGGAAATGGCGGATCTTTCTTATGGCAGCTTTAACTTTGATCGGGCACGGCGGCTGCTAAAGGAGTTTGATATTCAAGACGAGAACGTAAAGCTGAGCAATCTTTCGACAGGTCTGCAGACAGCGGCCAAGCTCATCGTGGCATTATCGGTCAACGCTAATTATATTTTCCTGGATGAACCGATCTTGGGGCTGGATGCCAATCACCGCGATGTTTTTTATCAAGAACTGCTCAAGGCCTATGAAGAAAACGTCAAGACCTATGTGCTGTCAACACACCTGATTGAAGAGATTCAGCAGCTGGTTGAACATGTCTTTATTTTGGATAATAAAAAGATTGCCGTTGATGCTGACGTTGAGGATCTGTTAGGCGAGATGTTTGTAATCAGTGGTCCGGCAATGCTGGTTGAAGAGTATGTTAAGGATCAAAACGTATTGGGAACGCGCAGCCTGGCCGGAATCAAGACTGCGTTCGTACGTGGGGCGCTGAGTGAAGAAAAGGAGATTCCAGATCAGATTCAAATCAAACATCCAGATCTACAGCAGTCATTTATCTATCTGACGAACAAATAGGGGGAGAATTATGATTTCATCAAAACAAAAAATCGTGGTGCAGACTGATCTGTACCGCTGCGGCAAGGGCTTTGTCATCGCTGCAATCTGGCTGGCGGCAATTCAGGCATTCTTTGCCATCCTGAACCTGATTTTAGGACACATTGGCTGGAGCAGTTTTGGCAGTGATCTGCGCGGCATCTTTAGTTCTTGGAGCTTTGTCCTTAGTTTGGTGCCATTTTTCTATTTTTTGATTACGCCATACAGCACTTTTAAATGGACGATTCAAAACGGCATCTCACGTAAGACCATGTGGCGTTCTCAGATGCTCAGCGCGGTTATCATTACGCTGGTTCAAGAAGTTCTGATCGTACTGTTTGAAGTCTTGGCAGATGGTCATCCGGCAGAGGCGTTTATCGTTAACAGCAGTGTGTCGACTTGGCAGGGAATCTTGTTTGAGTTGCTGCTGCTGTTTGAAACAACCATGACGGCAATGGCAATCGGCTACTTCTTTAGTCTATTGAATCGTAAGTGGAAAGTAATCGTTGCGATTGGCGGCCCGATTCTGGCAGCATTCTGCATCTATTACCTGACGCTGCTACTGATCAAACTGGGCGTCTTCCAGTTTATTGGATCAAACTGGTCAATTGATTTGAGCGGTCAGGCAGCTAAAACGGCAATTATTGTTACGCTGGTTGTCTCAGCAATCGTTTGGACGCTTTTGATGATGCTGGTCTCACGCATCAGTGCCAAACACATGCAGCTGCGGCGCGACTAATCATTAAACGATCCCTGCCGATCAATCAGGCGGGGATTTTTATTTAGCTTGTGTAATAGATCGTCGTGCTGCCAAGATATGGATTGCTTTGCTTGAAATGCCGTGATTTCAACGGTTTTGATTGGCTGAGGACTTATGGATTCAAGGAAAAGAAGACGAAGATATGCTTAAAAAGGATTTTTTTGAAAAAAGTTTAGCCTGTCAAGAAAAAATACTTTACATTCACTTGAATGACTGGTATATTATTAGCTGTTAGAAAAAATCAAGGAGGTGTGAATCAATGTCAGTAAAGATCCGTTTAAAGCGTATGGGTTCTAAGAAGCGCCCATTCTACCGTATTGTGGTTGCCGACTCACGTTCACCACGTGATGGCCGCTTCATCACGACGCTGGGTACTTACAACCCACTGACCACTCCAAAGGAAGTTAAGTTCGACGAAGACGCCGTTATGGACTGGCTGCAAAAGGGTGCCCAACCTTCAGATACTGTTCGCAACATGTTCCAAAAAGCAGGTATCATGAAGAAGCTCCACGAAGCCAAGTACGCTTCCAAGAAGTAGTGGTAAATAGTCATGACTGAGACAAATCTAGAGACACTGATTCGTACCCTGGTCACGCCGTTGGTCAAGCATCCGGATGCAGTTCGCATCACCGAATCAGAGACTGATCGGTATCACCGGTACGTCCTCGACGTTCATCCGGCTGACGTTGGTCGCGTGATTGGTCGGCAGGGACACGTTGCTTCCGCGCTGCGTACCGTAGTCGAAGGCATGCGTTCTAAGCGGCCCAACTCTAAGAAAGTCCGGTTGGTGATTAATGACCATCGACATTAAATAAAAACTCCCACACCAACCCTGTGGGAGTTTTTCTATTATTCGGAGGATTTTTAAATGCAATATTATAATGTTGGTAAAATCGTCAATACGCATGGTATTCGCGGCGAGGTTCGCGTGATTGCCACGACTGATTTTCCTCGAGAGCGTTTCCAAAATGGCGCCATCCTTTACCTAAAGCAGTCTGCCGGTGAGCCATTACGCCTGGAAGTTGCCGGCGCGCGTCAGCATAAGGGAATGTGGCTGGTTAAGTTTAAAGGCTACGACAACATCAATGACGTGCAGAGCTTCCGTGACCACGAGCTGATGGTGACTGAAGACGAGCAGCAGCCTTTAGAAGAAGGTCAGTACTACTACCATCAGATCATTGGCTTGACGGTTAAGACGCTGGAAGGACGCGAATTGGGCGTGATCAAAGAGATTCTTTCGCCAGGTGCCAATGATGTCTGGGTCGTTAAACGAGCCGGCCAAAGCGATCTTTTATTGCCGGTAATTGATGATGTGGTTAAAAACGTTGATCTGGACAAGGGCGAAGTTGACGTTGAATTAATGGAAGGACTGGAATAATGCGAATCGATGTTTTAAGTCTGTTTCCGGACATGTTTAAGCCAACGCTGGGTCAGTCGATCGTGGGGCGGGCCCAAGACGATGGCTTTTTGGATATTCATGTAACTGATTTTCGTCATTTTACGACTGACAAGCACAATCATGTTGATGACGCGCCGTTTGGTGGTGGTGCCGGCATGCTGCTGCAGGCTCAGCCGATTTTTGATGCGATGGCGGCAATTGACGAAGAAGCACAAAAGGAAAACTATCCGAAAGGCCGTGTCATCTTGATGGATCCGGCGGGGCGCAAGTTTGATCAGGACTATGCTCAGGAATTGGCCCAAGAAGAACATTTGACGTTTATCTGTGGTCACTATGAGGGCTATGATGAACGCATTCGCCAGCTGGTAACCGATGAAGCCTCATTAGGTGACTACGTGCTGACGGGCGGCGAATTGGCGGCTATGGTTATGATTGATGCCACGGTTCGATTCGTGCCGGGCGTTTTGGGCAATATGTCTTCTTCAATGGGCGACTCGTTCAGCAATGGTCTGCTGGAATATCCTCAATACACGCGGCCAGCTGAGTTTCGCGGGATGAAGGTGCCAGAAGTGCTGACCAGCGGCAATCATGAAAAAATTCGGCAGTGGCGAATGTATCAATCGTTAAAGCGCACCTGGGAACGCCGCCCAGATCTGATTGAACAGGCCAAACTGTCCCGCGAGCAGCAGATCATGCTTCAAGACATTAAATTGGGTGAAGACCCAACGATGCAGTAGGCGACGCGCATGATTAAGAATACGTTTTTAAAACGACTGCTGGCCAAAGAAGATCCAACCGTCTATCAGCTCAAGGATGCATCGCTGGAACCTTCATTGACGACTTTGGATCTGATCGGTCTGGGGACGGGGATGGTCGTAGGCACGGCGATCTTTACCTTGCCAGGAATCGTAGCTGCTGAGCATACCGGACCAGCCGTACCATTAGCGTTTATCGTGGCGGCGATCGGAGCGGGACTTTCTGCCTTGGCCTACGCGGAAACAGCCTCAGTGCTGCCGTTTGCCGGTTCGGCGTTTTCTTGGATGAACGTCTTGTTTGGCGAGTTTTTTGGCTGGATCGCGGGCTGGGCACTGTTGGCGGAATATTTTATCTCTGTAGCGTTCGTTGCCTCGGGCTGGTCGGCGTATATGCAGGGCTTTTTGGGCAGTTTCGGCGTAAAATTGCCAGTTGCTCTGACTGGTGGCTTTAATCCGGCTAAGGGCTCGTATGTCGATATTTTGGCGGCGATTGCGATATTGATCGTCGGCTGCTTGATTGCACGTGGCATTCATCAAGTCAGCCGCGTCGAGAATACGATCGTGGCTGTTAAGCTGATCGTGATTATCATGTTTGTCGTGATTGGCGCGACTGCCATTCATCCGCAAAACTATGTGCCGTTTATTCCCGCGCACCGACCAGGAACGACTTTTGGGGGCTGGCAGGGGATCTTGGCTGGCTCTTCGCAGATTTTTATTGCCTATGTTGGCTTTGATGCAATTGCGGCTAATACTGCTGAAACCAAGGATCCTCAGCATACGATGCCTAAAGGATTGATTGGCACGCTGCTGTTGGGGACCGGCTTTTTCATCGCTGTTTCGCTGGTTTTGGTGGGGATGTTTAAATACAGCCGCTATGCCAATAACGCCGAACCGGCTGCCTGGGCGCTGCGGCATTCAGGTCATTATTTAACGGCCAATCTGCTTTCGGTAGTAGCCTTGATTGGGATCTTTTCAGCCTTGATCGCAATTCTGCTGGCCTCATCGCGTCTGATCTATGCGTTTGGGCGGGATGGTCTGCTGCCAAGCCGGCTGGGTCATATTGATGATAAGCATGTTCCCGATCATGCATTATGGCTGATCACGGTGCTGGCGATGATTCTCGGTTCGGTATTCCCATTTACGTTTTTAGCGACGCTGGTTTCGGCCGGGACCTTGATTGCCTTTATCTTTGTCTCATTGGGAATCTACGCGTTAAGGAAACGGGAAGGCGTCGACCTGCCGGAAGCCAAGTTTAAGATGCCGGGCTATCCGGTTTTGCCAGCCATCTCGGTTGTTTATTCAATCGTTATTTTTGCTGGTTTGAATATTGATGCCAAACTGCTGATGATCGGCTGGTTCGTTATTGGTTTGATAATCTACTTTGCTTATGGAATCAAGCATTCAAACCTGAATCAGCAGCTCAAAAAGGTTGTCAAGTAATTTACCCTTGCAGTCGCCAGGGGAATATGTTATATTATGTCTTGGCTTTTTATGGCCATAACAACGGTATTCCGCTGCTGAAATCGGGCAAGAATATCGACGAAAGGAAAAAATATTATGCGTCAAAACCAATTGATTGAAAAGATCACCGCCAGCCAACTGCGCGATGACATTCCAGAATTCCGCGCCGGTGACACGGTTCGCGTCCACGCCAAGATCGTTGAAGGTACTCGTGAACGTATCCAGATCTTCCAAGGTGTCGTTATCAAGCGTCACGGTGCAGGCATTTCTGCTACTTACACTGTTCGTAAGATTAGTAATGGTGTCGGTGTTGAACGTACTTTCCCAGTTCACTCCCCACGTGTTGCTAAGATCGAAGTTGTTCGTTACGGTCGCGTTCGTCGTGCTAAGCTGTACTACTTGCGTGAACGTACTGGTAAGTCCGCTCGTATTCCTGAACGCCGTCGCGACGTTAAGTAGTCGAGTGTCGACCAAAACCCTTGCTGTGCAAGGGTTTTTCTTTTTGCCTAATTTTTAAAATGCTGATTGAGTTTGTGAATTTTTGCCAATTATTTGCTTGTGGTAGCAAAATGGTAGCAAACTGGTCACAAATTTTCCAATTGACCACGATTTTTCACAAGCACTTCGTGAGTAACGTGTGTGTAGATTTCTTGAGTAACCCGGCTGTTAGAGTGACCAACCCGTTGCTGGATGACATACATCGATACGCTGTTCTTTCAATCTCAAATGCAGTGTATCGTTTTTTGTTTTAGCGTCAATGGTCTAATATTACTGTTGGGGAGAGGTATAAGTGAGAAATTGAAGAAACTAAGCAGCTTTTGAAAAATTATCAGAAAAAGTTAGAGAGGTGGATAAAAGATCATGAAAGTAATTAGTAAACTTTATGTTTCGGATGCTGACTTAACTTCTATGGTAATTCCGTATGTCGAAAATCAAGAAATGCTTAAAGATATGGAGAAGCACACAAGAAGGACAATAATAAGTTAATTATTCAAAGGCTCTAATAGACTGGAAAAAAGGTGAGAGTCGTGCATTTCATTGCAGTAGATGTAGTTAGCGATAATGGTAAAGAGCGCGTCTATAAAATTGAATCTGATATTGAAGTGGCAACTCTGATTTTGAAGTAGCAGTCACCAGCGCTCATCAGTTTGGATACTGATTGGGCACTTTTTGCTTATCAAAATTCTGGTAATGTAAATGACAAGCAACCGGTACTCAACGATTAGAGGTAGTGATATTATGACGATATCTGCGACTACTCATAAATCGCCATCTTAAACTGCCATAATTGTACATTTTCAAATTGCCATTTCTATACAATTTTTAATTGTCCCTGACATCTTTCACTTGATGGTAAGTATGATGTTCATATTCATATTTCCCAGATGAAAGAAATGCAAGCAAATATTTGGACGGAAAATCGTACTAAGAAGTATTATGATGCTGCAAGACGAGTAGATAAAATTCTTGGCGGTTATGTAGGTGAAAACTTGCCAGAGATTGTGATTATCGATAGTAGAAAGTTACCTAAAACGGTAGCAGCTTCGTATCAGCAATCAAAAGAGGTTTTATATATCAACAGCGATATTTTGCGAGACTATGAAAGTACTCAAAACTATTTAAAAGATGGTTACTTTGCTGCACTTGATGCAAATTGTATAATTAGGCATGAGATGATACATAAACGTAATTGGGATAAAGCCAAGGCTGAGTATAGGGCGTACCCTAATAAATATCGCAATTTAGATGATGCAATTGCTCAACTAGATTTGCCAGTGTATTCCTATTTTGAGCGCATCGCAAGATCAGAACCATCCCTGTTACGACAAAGCGAGTATTTGAGAACAGCCATTTCTTTATGTAATTATAGAGAGATAGTTGCTGAACTTAATGTCTCAGACTTGCAGGATGAACGATTAATAAGATTACTGAAAGGAGTGCTAAAATGATGGATGTTTTTAGATTACCAACAGATAAAGAATTATATTTATCTGATGTAATTTGGCCACATATTGATGAATGGCATTCTGATTCTAATCATTTCGTAATTACCAAATGGAAAGACGGTACCCCCGATGAAGTAAAAGAAAGATCAACAAGTTACCCAACAATTGTTGTTGAAGCAAAATAGCCATCAGCATTGCGCTGATCCTTTTTGTTACCATGACCTGGACACGTCGTTAGACTGTCCTTTTTGTATGCAATCAATTCTCGCGGGTCGTAACCGAATCAATAATTAACGATAAACATATTATAGTAAAAACGAATTAACAATCGCGTCAATGCCACATTCGATAGATTAGTATATTTTGACACGATGCTGGCGGCAGATTTTATTTTGCAAAAAAATTAGATTTTTTAGCGGCGGGTGCTTATCGGATTTCCCTCTTGATAAAATCAAAATTGAGGTGGAAATCATGTATAACTATAAACATGACTTAATCACAATTATCAATGCAACGACGCTTGACAAACAAGGAATTAATGCAGTGCAGGCGACGGTCAATCTGCTAAAACATCAAGCCGGTTATGAAAAATATTTTCAACAAGGGCCAGTCGCTAAGGCTAATGATAAAAATGAGGTTATGCCGGCCAATCGGCAAATCGCTAACAGTGCCGGACAGCCAGTAAGCCAAGCGCGGGCAGAGGATGGCCAGCCGATCAATCCGCAGACTGCCACCACTGCTGATTTGCAATGGTCGGCGGATTCTCAAAAACCTACTGATGAAGATAAAGGCGCGGTATCTGATCAGCTCAACGGCGAAAAAGATCTTGTCAACAATCAGGCGGCTACGCAACCAGCGCTGTCTGCCAATAATGAAAAAGATAGCCAGGCATTGTCCGCAAATTTGATTGAACAGACTGATCAGGCATTGAATCTGTCACAGTACAACGCCATTCAGAAATTCAAATCAGTTAATGAAACCATTGGCAATGAATTGAAGATGCTGCTCAAGAATGCCGATTATGAAGCCAAATTGACGGATTTAAAGCAAAATCTGGAAACCTATCATCATGACTTGAAGCCAAATGATGAAGCACGGGTTGATATTTTCTACTCGTTGGTAATGCAGCGGCTGAAATGCGCGCAGCAGCTGGCAGACTCATTCCAAGATTATCAAACAAAAATAACGCAGTTGGTTGAGCAGCTGCTGATCAATAATCTGGAAAAACTTAACGATGCATCTGATACTGACCAACTGACTGAGCTCAGCATGCTGATTGAAAACGCCAAGCAGAACAGTTGGCTCAAAACCGCTAAGATTACGGAATTTGAACACCGACTGACTGAACAAGCGGCTAAGCTAAATTCTCAAAACAGCCAATCGCAGTTGACAAATGACCAACCTCAAACGAGCGCGAAAAAACACAGTGGCAAGGCCAAGCAAGTAGCAAAGAAGAAACCGGTCAAGACTAAGAAGCATCATGCCTTTGACAATCTGATTCAGCAAAAGCTCAAACTGGATCTGCATGGTCAAAAGGTCGGCGTCGCGATTGGCAATGGTCAAAACGGTGAGATGCTCAAAGAAGTCGTGAAAAGCTACCATGGGAATCCTAAGCTGATCGACGCCTTCTCTGGCAAACGCAAGACGCTGCGCAAACAGACCAAGAATCTGGACATATTGATTTTGGTAACGGCCTATGCCTCGCATCCGTCTTCTTGGGTTTTGAATGAAGCCTGCAAGGACTATGGCATTAAGTTTGCCGTCAGTCCCAAGCTGGCCGTTCAATCATTCAGCAAGGCGCTTTACCGGGCTGAGCATCATCTGACGGCCTTTGAGCAGGGAAATCAGGAAGTTGCGTATCCAGTTGCTTAAGCAAAATAATGCAAAATAAAAATAGCTCCGTCACGAAGATCGTGGTTGAGCCATTTTCTGTCTTTGTTGTTCTCGAAGTATTCATGGGCGATGTGAAATGGCAGAGGTAATTTTTACTGAGTTTGAAGTTTTTTGAATATTGCATAATGAGCTGCTAAAAAACCTAACCACCCTCCATAACGACATATCTAAATTAAGCATACCAAAACGGCCCTGACGCAAAACTTGCGGCAGGGTCATGCTGTTTTAGGTGAATTTTGAGACAACCAGCTTTAAAATTCAATTCGCTTCTGGAAAATCGGCTGTTGACGCAGGTCGTAAATCGAACCGGCAATTGGCGTAATGGCAAATGGTCTTAAAATGCTGCGCCGTTCAGAATGGTTTGCCGAAATCTGCTGCATTTCCGGTCGAGCGTCAAAAATCTGCTCCAGATACTGCTGATCGACCTCAGCTGCCGTGCCGGTTAAGGTGAAGCCAACACTGTCCAGAGTTTCGCTGCCTTTTAAAGCCGTGATCGAGATGCGGGGATGAGCCTTTAAACGCTGATAAAATGGTTTTTGATAGGTCGTCGCAAAAATCAGCCGGTTGCCGTCTAAAACCTCGATATCAGCGACGTTGGTGTGGGGATCGCCATTTTGATCAACCGTGCCAAACACAACGGACTGAAAACTATCGACAATCAGTTTGAGAAATTCATCGCCTGACAGATGGCTGTCTAACATCGGAACTGGTTTGCGCATTGTGATACCTGCTTTCTTTTATATTTTTGTGTTAATTGTAATTAAAAACATTACATTTGTATATAATCAACCGCAGCAAATCATATCAAGGTTTCTTGCTAAAAGCACAAGGCAGGCGATTTCAGAAAAAATTTGCTATTTGCCAAAAAAGTACTTACGAAACTGGGTTAATCTTTGTTAGAATGGCAAACATGCTGATTAAGATTAAGAGTTAGCGTTAATTGAATACATTAAATTAAGTCTGCTTGCTGTTTGGTCTTTAATCAAGTGAATTTGATTAAAGGAGCAAATTATATGCAAAACTTTTCTGAACCTGCTTTTCGCGTCAAACATCCGGGGCTGACGATGGCCAGTCTGCTTTTAGGCGCTTTTGTCGGCATGTTTAGTGAAACGTCACTAAATATCGCGCTGCCTAAGCTGATGATCGTCTTTCATACCAGTACGGCCGTTTTACAATGGTTGGTGACTGGCTACATGCTGGTTATTGGGATCGTCTTGCCGCTGTCCAGTTTGATTGCCAAGTGGTTTACGACTCGTCAGATTGTGATTTTTGCCCTGCTGGATTTTATTATCGGTGCGGCAATTTCAGCACTGGCGCCTAACTTTGCGGTTCTATTGGCGGGTCGAATGATTCAAGGGATTGGAACCGGTCTGATTCTGCCACTGATGTTTACGATTGCGATGCAGATTTTCCCACCAAAAAAGATTGGTAGCATTATGGGAATCTGCGCTTTGGTAATCATGTTTGCCCCGGCAATTGGGCCAACTTTGACTGGTTTGATTCTGGCCAAGCTTTCCTGGCGCTGGATCTTTTGGTCGTTTGAAATTTTCTTGGTTATCGCCTTGTGTCTGGCGGTAAGTGCTTTGGAAAACATTGGTCAGCCAACGCGTCCTCACATTGATCTGCTTTCAATCGTTGAATCCGTGCTTGGCTTTTCCGGCCTGGTAGTTGGTGCAAGTCTGTCCAGTCTGGATGGCTGGGGTTCTTGGCCAGTCTTAGGCTCGTTTGCAGTTGGGATTTTGGTATTGATTGCCTATGTAATTCGCCAATTGAAGCTTGAAACGCCAATCTTAAATCTGCGCGTTTTCAAGGTTAAGGCATTTACGATTGGTGCTGTATTGGTCATGCTTGATTTTGGTATTATTCTTTCGGCCATGTATCTGATGCCAATGTATCTGCAAAATGGCTTATTGTTAGCCGTTGCCTTAACGGGGATCGTCATGTTGCCAGGTGGTCTGGTAAATGCTTTGGTTTCTGCGTTTGCTGGACGGATGTATGATTCAATCGGGGCCAAGCGTCCAGTTATGATTGGCTTTGTGATTGCCATTGTAGGGATCGTCATGCTGCTTTTGACGACGGCTCATTCCGCAGTTGCCTATGTGATTGCGGCTCACGTGATTTTGATGATTGGCTGTCCATTGGCAATGTCACCAGCGCAGACCAGTGCTCTAAATGCGCTGCGGGGACCAGCTTCCAGTGATGGCAGTACGATTTTGAATACGATGCAGCAGATCGTTGGGGCATTGGCAACTGCTCTGGCTACCAGTTTCTTGGAATTAGGCCGGCATGCGGCAGCTGGCAGTCAAGCAGTGCGTTTTACGTCCGGGGTGCACACGGGACTTTACTTTACGCTGGCTTTGGCGATTATCGCGCTGATCGTATCGTTTAGTTTGCCTAAACAAAATGCAGATTAGTAGTAACTGTTGAAATAACAATATTATTTTTTAACTGAAATTGACCCTCATCTTCAAGGTTTTTACTGAACTTTGAAGATGGGGGTCAAATTATTTTAACCACCAATATTTGACGATAACGACATAAAGTGATATTCTATTTTATGTTGATAACGACATTTGTGAAAGGCGGAAATAATTATGGCAAACTTAAATCATATGGACAAACAATTCAAAACGCTGGATGACTTCTTGGGAACGCATTTCATCTATACATATGACAATGGCTGGGAATACGAATGGTATGCTAAAAATGATCACACGGTTGACTATCGGATTCATGGCGGAATGGTTGCCGGACGTTGGGTTAAGGATCAGCCAGCGCACATTCATCAATTAACTGAAGGAATTTACAAGATTGCGTGGACCGAGCCAACGGGAACTGATGTCGCATTGGATTTTGTTCCTAATGAACATAAGCTTAACGGTACGATTTTCTTTCCAAAATGGGTACAGGAACATCCAGAAATTACGGTTTGCTTCCAAAATGAACACATTGATTTAATGCATGAATCGCGTGAAAAGTATGAAACCTATCCGAAATTAGTGGTTCCTGAGTTTGCAACGATTACCTACATGGGTGATGCTGGTCAGGATAATGAAGAAGTCATCAATGAAGCTCCTTATGCTGGCATGACTGATGATATTCGCAATGGCCGCTTCTTTGACGAAAATTACCATCGTCTGGCTAAGTAGCTTGTTATATAATGTTTTGCAGAATCAGATAAGGAAGGATGCTGCAAAATGCCGCAAAAAAGGATACTGCCCTACGTTATTATGGGGATCCTGCTCAATAAAGACTGTACTGGAAAGCAGATTATGGATGAGTTTCGCTTTGATATTGGGGAATTTTGGCAATCATCACATAGTCAGGTTTATCCAGAGCTAAAGCGTATGGAACAAGATCGTTGGATTGAAAGCTACTCAAAAGAAGATAATGATAAAGAGATACACTACCATTTAACGGCTTATGGTCATGAAATTATTAATGACTGGTTGATGGAACCCGTTGATAAGCTGCCGGTATCCAAAGACCTATTTTCTTTAAAGACTTTTTTCATCAATGATCGTAATGATCCAAGACTGGAAAAATTGTTTAAGCACCAGATCCAACTGGTTAGCAACAGCCTTAATCATCTGCGCGAGCGTCGACAAGCATTATTCAGCAGTCAAGAACAGATTGATCAACAATATGGTCATTATTTGATTTTGGCTCGCGCAATCAGTCGCCAAGAAAATCAATTGGTTTGGCTGGAAGATAAATTGAATAATCGTTAAAAACAATGAAAAGAACAATTGTGTGATACCAGTTTTTTCGCAGCTGGTGGCGTGCGATTGTTTTTTATTTTGCCGCAATCTGGTCGACAAACGCTGAAATTCATCAAAAATAAAAATGCATTTCCGCTTAAATCGTCTAAAGCATTTATAAGGACACTGATAGATGATTTGAGAAAGGAAGCCGGAAAATGAGAAAAAAGCTCCAACAACTTGGTCCCCAAATGCGACACGTGTTCATCGGCCGGTTTGAGCGCGTTGGCTATAAAAAAAGCTACCGTTACTGTCGGCCAACGCTTTTGCTCACCCACGTTGCTTTAGCCGAAACTGGAGAACTGATTACTGATCATTTATGGCTCAATTATACGAAAGGCTTTTTAGATTTAGGCGAACTGTTAACTGGTGACCTGCTGCGATTCAACGGTCGGGTTGCCAGCTACGTCAAAGGTTATTTTGGTACCTCCCAAAAACTTGACTACAAGGTGTAGAGCGGCCCTCGCAAGTTGCGCTGCAGGCCAAAATCGAGGGACCACGCCGCTTGCTGCCTGACACTGCCACCAAATTGGGTCGTCAAGCACTGATTGGCTACATTATGGAACGGGAGCGCGCGTTTTATGAGGCCAGCTGTCGTCCGATTGATCCGTACTATATCGAGCAGTATCGAGTCTGGCTGACCAATCATGTTATGAAAAATGCGCAAAACTATGATATTGTCTCGCAAAAACAACCTGCTGGAGCATCTAAAAAGCACTGAGCCGCATTAAGCAGTTCAGCGCTTGGAGATCAAGGTTGTCAGTATTTGATTAGTTTAGGGCGTTGATCAGGTTGTCCAGACTGGTCAGAATTTCAGCTGGCAGTTTTTCGCCCGTGTGCTGAGCTTCATAGTTCTTAACCCAGTCGCGCCGGATTTCAAAACGCGTCTTAAGCTTGGTTACGTATTCAGCATCATTAAAGTCAACTGGGTAGCCGTCATAAGCGATGTATTCCATGTTGGTCAGCTTGCCAAATGGCTTGAAGGCGGCCTGGTTTTGGGCAATGTCTTCCAAAGCCTTCAAGGTCAGTTCTTTAGGGATGTCCAAGCCGTTAAAGTTGGCGGTATTGACGATGTAGCAGTCAACGTGGCGTTCTTCAAACAGCGCCTTAAAGTCTTGATAGTCCTCGCTTAATGGGTAGGCGCGGAATGGGTCGGCAAATGGTTCGATAACCAAAGCGTTGCGGTCAGCGCCCACCACGTTTTCGGCCGTGGAACGCTTGGTAGCCAGCGTCAGACCAAACGTAGCCGCGGTAACGGGATCGGTCAGTTTAACGACTGGCGGCAGACTGTCATCTTTCATAATCCAAAAGACGGCATTGATTGGGGCAATTTCGCGATCCACCCGGTTGGTAGAAGCATAGCGCGTCTTAATGGTCCGTCCATTGCCGTTGCGCAGATCCTGGGTTACCAGTACTTTTTGGCCGGCTTCGTTAAGCGTGACGCCAACGTTCATCACCGTAGTAAAGTACTGCATTTCGCGGCTGCCCGGCAGATAGTCGTTGGTCTTGTCAAAGTAGGCTGGTTCAAGAGCCGTGGAGCTGCCGTCTTCACGATTGATTACAAACGCATCGTCATGCAGCACGGTAATATCAAACTTGCCACCATGCTTGGCGTGCGTCAGCGTAGACTTGCCCGAACCAGAAAGCCCGTAGAAAGCAAAAGTCTGATCATCACGGTCGCTGAAGTGGAAAGTCTTTTCGCCGCCGTGACAAGCAGTAAAACCATGCCGGTGCGCGGTTGCCCAGGCCAGCGTCAAAGTGGACTTCTTAAGCTCGCCAAAGTAGCGCAGACCCAAGACTGCCGCTGCATTGTGCTGAGCATCGATGACAACCAGCCCATGTGGATAGTCGGGACTGCTCCAGTATGGGTCGCAGTACAGATAGATGTCGCCTTCATCATAGGCCCGTGAATCGGCATAGCGCTTCAGCCAGTTTTCGGTAGCTGTTTGGAAGTTGAGCATGTAGGAAAGCAGATTGACCTCAAATCCTTCTGCTAGTGCCAGATGCGCCTTTACCATAAAGTCTTCATCCAGCCCCACGATCACGTCCGTCGTGTAAAAGTCGCGTTCGTGGCCTTCATAGATAGCTTCGCGCAGGACGCCATCGATTTTTTCGGCATCAACGTCTGGAGAACCGATCAAACGCCGTGCTGCCGCGGTCCGGCCCACGATCTGACCATGATTGTCGACCAGCATCTTGGCATCGGCTGGCAGTCCCAGTTCTTCGGTATGCTTGATTGGCAGGTCGGTAATGATGGTGTTGGGGTTGTCGGCCGCCAAACGATAAGCAGTCGCGGTATCGGCAATATGCGTCATATTGTTGGCGTAAAATGCTGATTCAATCGTAGTCCGCGTCCGAGAAAAGATCGGATTGGTCTTAACGATGTCTTTTTCAGAAAATTTTGTTTGAGTACTCATTGAACAGCCACCTTTCTGATAAACTATCGTGATTAAAGTGCTTACATTCCTATTATAATGCAAAAAGCGGGCAATAATAGATTTAAATTTTGATATTTGTCGAAAAGTTTGATAAATGTCAAAAAACTCTGGAATTGATTATTTTATGACTTTTTTTAAGGTGCTGATTAAGATTAAAAGATTTTATATCGCATAAAATTTACATTTTGCCCCGTTATTCTTCAAAACTTCTCCTAAAAGGATTCGCAACTTTTCTTTAAGCTTTGTGTATCAGCTTTGATGGTCCGGCGTTAAGCATTTTGTCGATCAAGGCGAAATTATTAATTTAATCTAGGGAAGTGATTGTTTGAACCATAAAAAAGGACGCTGGCTGGCGCTGATCGCGGTGCTGCTGGTCTTATGCGGGGTTGGTGGCTGGTTTGGCTATCGTCATTATTCGCTGGGTGTCATTTCTGATAAGCAGATCATTAAAAATATCAATAGTCATCTGCTTAAGAATAATCCGACATCCAAGCAGACCAAGAGCTATGCCAAAATCGTCAAAAGTACTACGCGGACGCTGGATAATGCTTACGTCAAGGTTAATCCATACGGCACCTCGCCATTGACGGCCTTGATGATCTTTAAGACGGATAAGGCTGCTAAGGTAACTTACACGGTTGACGGCAAGACAGATCGGACATATGTCTACCGTGCATTACGCGTCAAATTTACGCCATCTAATTTTATATTTGATACAATTAAATAGTTTTGTGCTCAGTTAAAAGAAGCGTCGGTATTTTTTGCCGGCGCTTTACTAATTTTTAGGTCAAAAGTTATCAGTGATTTTGGTGACAATAAGCGGACTGATTATTTAAAAGGCTGGGTGGCTGTTTTTGGGAAAACAAATCGAGTCTGCATTCGGGAAATTTCAAAAGAGGGTTGTTATCATGATTATTGGCAAAAGTCGCTGATTGGCTTGGACCACGTCATAATTAGATAATCGTAAATTTTGCAGTTAATAAACTAACGATCAATATGGATTAAGTTCACTTATAAAATTCGTATTTTTGTGAACAATAATCAAGTTAGATAATCTAATATTCATGGTTTGAAAAATAATTGAAAAACTTTTGATAAGCCGTTGACATATGATCGTAATCTTTGTATATTAGATAACGTTGTCGCGGCGATGAGTTGCTGATTGCTTGAAATCACAGGCTTTTCGCTAGAACGTCAAGAAATGTTTTAAAAAAGCTCTTGACTTCAAAACGACGATTTGTTAAACTAATAAAGTTGCTTGTTTGAAACGAGCAGGCAACGGTAGACCTTTGAAAACTGAATACAGTTTCGACGAACACAAATGTGCAG
>ERZ791920.786-NODE-786-length-23432-cov-6.121786_pt1 | contig 23432 bp, 17 predicted proteins | sample MGYA00510136_ERZ791920 | MGnify/ENA primary metagenome ERZ791920 (study PRJEB30046, sample SAMN00792066) | human gut metagenome | study: EMG produced TPA metagenomics assembly of the A metagenome-wide association study of gut microbiota in type 2...
TGTTCTCGTAGAAGATCACGTCCGGATACATGCGCTTGGTGGCGCATTCGAGGGCGAGCTGCTTCAAATCGTAGTTCGGATCGCCCGGATCGGCGTTCACACCATGCTTGATGGTGAACACGAGCTTCGGGAAAATGGCGGTGTGATGTTCGGAACCGAGGCCGCGGATACGGTTCAGGAAGATGGCACGCTGAATCTCGCGGGCGAACCAGTCAGTGCCCAAACCGAAGCCAACGGTCACGAACGGGGTCTGGCCGTTCGACACACGATTGGAGTTGATCTGGTATTCCATGGTCTGCATGGCATCGTAGATGGCCTTGCGGGTCTGGATCTTCGCCCACACCTCACGCAGCTGCTGCAAACGGCTGGCATCCTTATTGAACGGCTCGTCCATCGGCAGTGCCGGACGATCCTTTTCGAAATGCAGACGCTTCGGTTCGACATCCTTGGCCAAGCGCACCTGACGTTCGGCGATTTCGATCGGCAAGTCGTCAGGCATGATCTCATGGGCCTGCTCAAGGAACTTGTCGTAATCCTTGCGCGCGTATTCGACGAAGTGCTCATCGGCACGGTTGGCGGTCTGGCCACCATACTGGCTGGATGCCACGTCCTTCATGATCTGGGTGATCTGCGTGGCGGCGATGGAAATGCTGTTCGGCGATCCCATCGGCGCGTTGCCGAGAGTGAAACCGTTGGCGAGCATATCCCAGTAGTTCGGCAGAGAGCAGTTGGATTGTGCGGTGAACGGCGAGTAGTCGGCGTCGTGGAAGTGGATGTCACCCTTCATATGGGCGTTGGAGACCGCATCCGGCAGCATGGAGAAGGCGGACGCCTTGGACACCGCGCCCGCCAGCAGATCGCGCTGGGTGGAGTAGACGTTGGAATCCTTGTTGGCGTTCTCGCGCACCAGAGCCTCGTCACGGTTCACCAGACGCTTGACGGCTTCATTGATGTCGGTGGCCTTGGCACGTTCGATGTCTTTGTCCAGACGGTAGTTGGTGTACGTGCGCGCCACATCGTACAGGTGGTCTTCGATCAGACCGTGCTCAACGAGATTCTGGATGTCTTCGATCTTGGCGGGACCGTTGTAACGATCCTTGATTTCGGCTTCGACCTGATTGGCGATATCACGGATTAGCTGTTCCTCCTGCGGCCCGATCTTCTTATCAAGGTCGGCGAAGGCTGACTTCACCGCGCTGATGATGTTGATCGGATCGAAGTCGACCACACGACCGTCGCGCTTCTCGACGAGCACCTTACCGGTTCCCGTTTTAACGGTTGCGGAGATGGCATTCAGAGCCTGCGTTTCCATTCATCATCCTTTCCGGGTCGGACCCCATCCGACCAGGTTTTCATGCTTTGTTTCGCATGCCATATGTTTTCTACGTCCATAGACTCTACGCCATAGCCATCACTAAATGTAGTGGCGGCACGCCGACGGTAAGACTATATATTCCATTTTTGGCTTGATTCCGCCATTCCTTAACCTGTGTGACAAAGGTAACGGTTTTGCCACGGAGTGTCGCCCGAGTGTCGATTTGACGCAGGCACCGAAGAGGGACTATACAAGGCGGGGTACCCTCACACGATTCGAACATGTGTTTCATTTGTCCGCAAGATGATGGAATCTTGAACTATGACTTGGAACCAGGATTACACACCCCCGGCAGCGCAGCCGAACAGCAAACCGCTGCCACGACTGGCCGGCGAAACCACCGCTGACAACCCCTGGCCGGTAAGTCTGCTCAGCGAGAAATTCCATATGGCCGTCGAACGGTGGCCATCGGTTTGGGTGGCCGGGCAGATCACGCAGATCAACACCAGACGTCAGGGCAGCGCCTATATCACTCTGCGCGATGATTATCAGGACATTGCGTTGGAAGTCAACGGTTTCGGGCAGTTCGCCGCAGCCGCCACGCCTTTCGTGCAGGGCGACCGCGTCATCATCCATGGCAAACCGAATCTGTGGATGAAGCGCACGTCACTGTCTTTACGTGGCGACGCCATTATCGCGGCCGGCGCAGGAGGCAGCCTGAAGGCCATGATCGACGAATTACGCAAGAAGCTGAAAGGCGAAGGCCTGTTCGACGCTGACCGCAAGCAGCCTCTGCCCGAGTTTCCGCATTGCATTGGTCTGATTTGCGCGCCGCAGGCTCGCGCCGAAGGCGATGTCATCACCAACGTGAGATTGCGTTGGCCTGTTGTCGATTTCAAAGTGACGCATGTGCATGTGCAGGGTGAGCAGTGCCCTTCCGACGTGATCAAGGCGATCGCGCAGATGGATGCCGATCCTGATGTCGACGTGATCATCGTGGCCCGTGGCGGCGGCGCTTTCGAAGATCTGATCGGATTCTCCGACGAAGGCGTGGTACGCGCCGCGGCAGCCGCCCATACGCCGCTGATTTCCGCGATCGGCCATGAGGATGATTGGACGCTGCTTGATCTGGTTGCCGATCTGCGCGCATCCACGCCAACGGACGCGGCGAAGAAAGTCGTGCCGGACGTGCGCGAGCAGATGCAACTGATCAACGTGAACATCGAACGCATGCGCATGCGCATCGACGCCACCGTCAACAATGAAACAAGACTGATTGAAGGCTATGCGAACCGTCCAAGCCTCACACAGCCGCTCACCATGCTGGAACCGCATCAGCGTCTCATCGATGATGCAAGAACCCGCATGAGAATCGGTCTGACACGTATTCTTGACGACGCAAGCCTCACCATCGAAAAAGCGCATGCCTCACTGACCGCGCTTAGCCCGCAATCCACTCTCAACCGAGGTTATGCGGTAGTGCAGGGAGCGGACGGCCATGTAATCGACGATGCGAACGCCGTGAACACCGGCGACCAACTCACCATGACATTGAAGCACGGCGTGATCGTGTCCGAAGTCACCACCGTAACGAAGGAGTAGCAATGACCAACGAAACCACCCCCGCATCCAGCCTGACCGACAAGGAACGCGAAGCCATCGCACAAATGCCTTACGAAGAGGCTCGAGATCAGCTCATTCAGGCCGTGCAGGCACTTGAGGCCGGCGGACTCAACCTTGACCAGTCCATGCGCCAGTGGGAGCTTGGCGAAGCCCTCGCCAAGCGCGCTCAAAGTCTGCTCGGCGAAGTGCGTGCCAAGCTTGACGCAGCCCAGGCGGAACAGGCCACTGCGGCCAATACCGCTGGAACGCAAGACAATCTGGCCTGAAAATCTCAAAAACCGCCAATATATCGTTTCTACATGACTGTGCGCCACGTACTTCATGCAGCGCACAGTCATGTAGAAATTTCGGATTTCTTCATTTCGGCACCACACTCGTCCGGATGGTGTGTAGAATGAAGATTCGTTGCCTCAGTAGCTCAGTGGATAGAGCACTTCTCTCCTAAAGAAGGTGTCGTAGGTTCGATTCCTATCTGGGGCACTTTGTTTTATGCAGATGCGCAGCCGATATGCAGTTGCGCCGGCACTCTTCTCACACGTCGAATTGCACGGTTGCCAGCAACGCCCTGTGATCGCTTCCATCGATTTTCAACGATTTGACCCGACCTGCCAACATGCCGGAATCCAATACGATATGGTCAATGCCCGCAAACGTCGGTACATAATCGATATTCGCAGGCCACGTGAACACCAATCCCCCGGCCGCTTGTTTGGCCGCATCCGTGAACCGTGTTCCCAAGAAATTACGGAACGGTGCATGATCGTCGGTCGCGTTGAAATCGCCCATGAACACGTACCTACGAGACGTATCGTACCGGAGTCGACCAAGCTCATCCAATGAACGCTTCCACTGCTGCCAATATCCATCGGTCGGAGACGTGGTATGCACCGAAACGAAACGGATCTGCGTCTGACCATCATTGAATGCAACCGTGGCTCCTGGCATGAACGACGCGCTCGAATCAACATCATCATCAGCCGGATCAACAAGCGGACTCGCCGACCACAAACCATTGCCATACACGCCGTCTGAGCTTGCCACCTGCGCATACGGCAGCAAATCGCCAATACCAGCCTTGTTCAACTCGTCCACGAAAGCATCGGTCGTTTCTTGCAATGCCAGCACTTCCACACGCTCGCTACGCACCACATCGACAATTTCCTGCGCGTCGGCACGACCCTTAAACACATTGCATGTCATCAAACGAGCATAATCATCCTGCGTATTGGCGGACGCTCCCGAAACCGCTGCAATCGCGGCACGCGGAAGCTTCGTTTCATTGTAGAAAAACGGATACTGCCACCATACTTGCAACGCGATCGCCGCAATCGCCAGCAATACCGACATCGTTCGTTTCGAGACAATGCCGCAAATCAGCGCAATCACCGCAAGAATCGCAAACCAAGGCACCAACGAAACGATAATGGGAACATACGGCCACGCCTGAATCTCAGCAGGCAGTATGTGCGAAACAGTGCCCAGCAAAGCTGCAATCGACAGAATACCGGCCAGAAAACCGCATATGATATTGCGCACGCGATGCGACTTAGTTTTCTTCAACGTGCGAATAGGCTTAACAGCCTTCGCCTGCGCCGTACGCGGTTTCGTAGGCGTACCAGACCGTGCCATACATCCTCCAACATGGGCATTGCGTTCCATCAGTCAATACATCAATCATCAAATCAGCCATCAAAACCGAGTTCATGACGAACGCCATCGGCAATAGTGCGGCTTCATAGTACCCCAACTTCCACATTCGCTGGCAAATAGTCGCAATCGTCTCCATAAATTTAACGAAAAACAATCGAAACACAAAAATCACCATCTTGCCCCAACCATTAAATACTATTACGCTGGGCACATAAGAAATCGTAACTAATGGGGGTACGACGCCTTACGCAAGAGCAATGGCTGCTCATGTATACCGAGAGGGGGCTATACCATGCTGGAACTTGATCACGTGGGGTTTTCGTATGGAAAACGTCTGATTTTAGACAATGCGAGCGCATTATTCAAAGAAGGTTCGACAACGGCAATAATGGGGCCTTCCGGCTCAGGAAAGACCACTTTGCTGCGTTTGATGGACGGTTCTTTACAACCAGACACTGGCTCCGTCACCATTGATGGCGCAAATGTCAATTCCATTGATCGAAAAAATCTTCTCGGATCTTTATGCATGCGCATATTTCAGGATTACAGGCTCATTCCATATCTTAACGTGCGAGAAAACATCATGCTGGCGTTTGAAGCGGCGCATAAGAACCTCGGACAAACCAAGATTAAGGAAACTTCCCGCGCTGAAAACAACACAATCGATAACTTGCTTGAAGAAGTGCATTTAGCAGGCTATGCAAACCATTTGGCTGGCCAATTGTCAGGAGGAGAGCAGCAACGTGTGGCCATCGCACGCGCGATCGCCATGAAACCACGTGTGATTCTCGCGGATGAACCCACCGGCGCGCTTGATGAGGAAAATACGCAGGCAATCGCAACATTGCTTTCAGATATTGCCCACAAAGAGCGATCCATTGTCATAATCGCAACGCATGACGCTACGGTCGCGCAGCACAGTGACCGCATTGTGCGCATTCAGGACCACAAGTTGGTGGAGCAATGAATGGCATGCCTTACCACAGCACTGGAATCACGAGGCACGTTACCTCTGGATATTTGAGATTCCATCCGATGCTCACCATCTCACTCTTTGTCGTGGCATTATTGTCGGCGATGCTACCCGTGGTGGCCTTAAACAGCTTGAATCTATACGTACAGGCCGCCAAAGAAGGCGCAGCAGGTCAATCCGGAGGGTACACGTACCAAATTTCAGGAGGCAGCAACGATGTAGCCGAAGAACTCAAGCAACAGGTCCAAAACGGTAAGGCCATCGGCGTCAAATCCACACAAGGATCAGTAGGCCTCACCTCCGCCAGCGGCTCTTCACGAAACACCATCGCAGACATAACTTTCCTAACAGGCCCCTCACGATATGGCACGCTCATCGAAGGGCATCAGCCGTCGCAAAAAAACGAAATCTCCCTGTCTCGGGCCGCAGCTGAACAAATTGACGCCCAGCTGGGAGATATAGTCACCGTGCAATGTGACGATTCCGCATTATCAAGCGACTATAAGCTCATTGGCATCACCGTCGATGCCGCGAACACCAACACCGTGTATGCAACAGCAGTGTCTTCCAAAGACAATCTCCAAAACATACAAATGTGGCTCACCGACGATGACGCTACTGTAAATCAGGGAGAAGTCGCAAAAGAGAGCGTAACCAACAATGTCAATATCGGATACATCAAATCGACAATACGAAATGCCGAAGAAACGGTTCGTACTCGCGATCTGCCAGGATGCCAATGGTACGGAATAGTTCTGTTCCTTTGCTTGCTGTGCGTACATATCGCAGTAATGACGGCATTCTTCCGAGCAGGTCAGTGTTCCGGAGATGCTGTGGTAGAAGCTCTGGTAGCTTGCGGATTCCCCCTCACCACCAGCAGATGGACAGTGTTCCGAGGATTGCTTATTTGCACAATACCCGGAGCCGCAATTGGCATCGCGGCCGGATATGCGGTATTCGGTCTTAGTTACAGGACCATAGGCAACATATTCGCCCAATATTGGGAATGGCAACCATCAGCAACTTCCCTGCTGTCCATCTTTTTTGTCGCAGCGATTTTGCTGTGCTCGCTATGCTTGACATGGTTGGTTTTGTTCTTCCGCATGTCCTTTAAGCATGACATCACAACCAGAAACGCATTATGGTACATCATTCTTTCCTCGGCCGTTCTGATGTTTTCTTGTGTGGCGATAGAACGTTATCATGCAGCCGCATGGCCGTTTGGCGGATCAGTGGGCTCGGTCATGGGGGCTTGCGCTCTGGGGCCTATGCTCCTTTCACTGCCTTGGCTTTTCCGCACGCCAGCACAATGCAATGCGATAGAACGTACACGGAGTTTGTCTGCCCCGGTATGCGCATTGGCACTCTTATTGTTAGGTGCCAGCTCATTGTTTAGCGGGCAAATGATGATAGCGACAGGCAATTCGGATAATGGGCTGTTCATCGCCGATTATTTGACTCAGGATGACTTGAACTATCTTGCCGGCAAATATCCCGAGACTCTAGACAAAGCCATCGTGCTCACGGCACCGGATGAATCCCGGTATCTGGTCCGCGCCGCGACTTCCCATGCTTACGATTGCGTCATTCAACATGGTTCCGACGATGCGGATTGCTACTCAGATTCCGATAATGAAACCACTGTCATGCTTGTCGATAGCAACTCGTCTTTAGCCGGTAAAACCAACGACGTTCATATTACTGAAAGCGGCAACACTGGCATCATTCTCATCGATCCCGCAACCCAAAAAATAACTCAGGCAGCACAAGTATCCACCGAGGGCACCGACTCGCTGCTCAATGATTACACCATGCCCGGCGTGGTTCTTGGAATCGACTCACCACAAGCAAAAACGCTTGGCCTTACGCCAAGCAACCGGCATACTCTCATCATGACCGATTTCCCGTCAATCGCTTCCGGCGTTCGCGATTCAATCCGATCCGACATCATTAACCGTTGCGGGTATGCATTCATTACCGAACACGACACCACCTCTTACCGCTCCTACATGGCACGCGCCATTGCCATACCAGCTTTGGCCACAATTATCAGCGGCCTGACATTCGCCGCATTGGCCATATCAACACGTCAAACGCAGTCAACATTACGCTGGACGCTTCAAGAATTCGGTGCATCACGATTCCAGCTCATGCGTTTGTTCAGACCTTTAGGAATAACCATGTCGTTGGGATCAACCATAGCCGTATTCCTGGGATGGCTGGGCTCGCATCCTTGGATTATTGCGCCCGCGAACGAATTCGGCACCACTGGCTGGTGGTGGCTCATACCGCTACCTGTCATTTTTATTGAAACGGCATTGTTCTGTTGGTGGTTTTCGCTACCTGAGCGCCGCAATCAGTGACCACTGGATTCGCCTTCGCACATAACCGGAACATAATTGGACTTGGGCGAATCACGTAACGAAAAATCCCGAGGAGCGATGCTCGACTCGGGATTCAAAAAAAGTTTAAGTGCGGCGACGTGCTACTCTCCCACACCCTCTCGAGTGCAGTACCATCGCCGTGCTAGGCCTTAGCTTCCGGGTTCGGAATGGGACCGGGCGTCTCACCTAGGCGCTGATCACCGCAAGATGAAATAATACGCACACATGCCTCAATCACCAAATCACGGCGTGTCGCAGATTGCAATCGTCTATCACAGCCGCACGGCATGGCGAACAGAGCGCGCTTGCGCCGATACGCCATCCCACTTGCGTCGCGGATGTCGGATCGGTGGTGGCGGCACGTGTGCAGTCGGCGCCGTTGGCCGCACAGGAGGTGAATTTGGGTGCTCCCCGATCGTCGACCGGATCGCCACAACCGGCTTTGACCAAAGAGGCGACTTGCACACTGGAGGTGACGGGCTTGACGAACGATCCGCCGATACCGGTTCCCGCGATGGCCGAAAAAATGCATTCTTTTGCTCAATATATGGAGACATCATCCACGCGCAGTTTTATAGATTCCCGCCAGTCACATACCGACGCGCCGTTATCAAAATTTGCGGCTCTTGCGACTACTGTTGCCCCAATAACCGATATGAAAGCACGAAAGAAGGCCAGCAATGACGATCGCCTCCTGCGGTTCCGTTTCCGCACTCACATTGGGTCTGCCGAACTCCTCTGCGGTTCCCGCAGAAAAGGCAACGTTGCCGAAAGGCCTGTTCGTGGCGAGAATACCGGTTTCAGCCAAAACAAAACAACGATTGGCGAACGACATCGAGACGATCACCATGTTGTCTCTGCTGCGGCCAAGCAATACACGGCTTGCCGTCGGAACACGCATTCCGGAAGTACTGGCAATCGGATTGCGCCTGCATGCCAAGAACGCCGCCATACCGACGGATATCGTCGAGCTGATTGCCATGCAACGCAAGTCGGGAATCGTGTTCGTATGCGTGCGCGACGCCGACTTCGAAGGTACGAAGCGGCAGGAGTGCGCGTTCGCCGTGAGACGCGCGCTGCCGGGACGCGCCGGTCACACACCTACATTCAAAGTGTTCGTCTCAGATTGGAAACCGGCCGGCGAAGCGATGCTGGACATCGGCGATCCTGCGGTCGATTCCATCGACGCGCTGTGGGAGTCGTTATGCTCGCAGGTGACGCTCGGCAGCGCCTCTCCCACAGCACTGGACGCGCGCATGACACGGCGTATGCAGGCCGCACAGCTTACCGAGCAGATCGATAAGCTCACGCGCGATCACCAACGGGCAAAGAATCCCGAACAGCGCAACGAAATCTTCACCAAGCTGCACAAGGCGAAGAACCAGTTGGAGGAACTGAGGAAGCTGGAAGCCTAGGAACCGCTAGAAACCAAGGCTCGTGCGGCCAAACTGGTCGAGCCAGCGCAGAATAGCCCCTTCCCGCAACGCCCATGGGCAGATTTCCACTTCCTTGACGTCAAGCGCCTTCATGATCTCGTCGATCACCAAGCCGCCACCGACGATCTGATACGTGCGCTCCGGCGTGACGCCCGGCAATGCGGTACGCTGGTCCGGCGAGATGGCCGCAAGACGGGGAAGCCAATCCTCAAGCTGGTCAATCGTCATGATCGAAGTGTCCACGCGGCCGGGCTGACGCACCACGGCACCGGCGAGACGAGCCAGGGAACGAATGGTCTTCGATGTGCCGACGGCATGCATCGGGTGCTTCGATTTCGGGAACGCCTTGACCATCGGCTCAAGAATCTTACGGATGTTCCTGCGCGCGTCTTCCAAATCCCTATCATTCGCAATACCGTTTTCCGGTAGGAATTCACGGGTCACACGACCGGCACCTGCCGGCACGGACAGCGCTACTGTGGGATCCTCATCCGAACCCATAGCCACCTCGAGAGAGCCACCACCGATATCGATGACCAGCAGCCGACCGGCATCCCAACCATACCAGCGGCGAGCTGCAAGGAAGGTGAGTCTGGCCTCATCCACACCGGACAGCACCGTGACCGGCTGGCCGACGACGTTTTCGATTCGTTTGAGGATCCTGCTGCCATTCGGAGCCTCACGCAATGCGGATGTGGCCAGCACGAGCAGTTGGGTAATCTCATATTCTTTGACCAGCCCCATGGCCTTTTCCACAGCTGCGACCACAGCTTCGACTCCGGCCTTTTTGATTGTGCCATCGGCCTTGAGATATTGCATCAATCGAACAGTGCTTTTCGTGCTGGCCTCAGGTTCCGGACGGGCGCCAGGCGCCGCATCGACGATGAGCATGTGAACGGTATTGGAGCCAATGTCAAGCACGCCAAGACGAGTGACATGCGAATGTAAACTAACCATGCTTTCAAGCATAGTGACATCGCACTCCCCCTTTCATCTGACATTACATTGACAACCTTTGCAAATATTCGAGTGGCCATCCTATTCACCTAGGATGGCCACGCAACATTCACAGCGCCGACAACGATTGCAAAGCGCTCACAAACATCATCCGTGCAGTTCGGCTACGAAATCTCCGATTCGCCTCAGACCCTCACGCAATGCCTCGCGCGAGGCCGCATACGACAGTCGCACATGCGTGTCCGCGGTCGCCTCGCCGAAATCACGACCAGGCGTCAACGCAACATGCGCTTCCTTCAGCGCACGCTCACAGAACGTCCACGCGTCAAGACCAGTGCTGGAAATATTGAAATACGCATAGAACGCGCCATTCGGCTCAACCTCCAGCGGCAGACCGATCTCAGCCAATCCGTCGACCACAATGCGACGACGCTCCAGCAACTCCTGACGACGTTCCTCGCACACGGCCAACGTTTCCGGAGTGAAGCACGCGAGCGCCGCATGCTGGGTGGGAGTATGCGCGCACAGGAAGAAGTTGGTGGCGAGATCGTCCATGGCTTCGAGCGCGCATTCAGGCACGACCATCCAACCCAGTCGCCAGCCGGTCATGCCGAAGAACTTGGAGAAGCTGGAGCATACGATGGCGTCCGGGTCGCAGGCGAGCACGGATTTCACGTCGGAGCCGTCCGGTTCGCGGTCGGCCAGGTCAAGGTAGGTTTCGTCGACGATACGCCATGCGCCGCGTTCTTTCGCCAGGTCGCACACGGATTTCAGGGTGTCGAAGGCGATGGTGGTACCGGTCGGGTTCGACGGCGAGGTGATCATCACCGCTTTGGTGCGATCCGACCAGTATTCGTGGCACAGTTCCGGTGTGAGATGGAATCGGGTGGTCGCATTCGTCGGCACGTCCACGACTTTGCCGCCGAACGCGCGAACCAGTTCGCGATTGCACGGGTACGACGGGTCGGCGATCAGCACCTCGTCACCCTCGTTCACCGTCAATGCGGCGGCAAGCAGCAGTGCCGTGGAACCTCCGGCCGTAATCGCGATACGTTTCGGATCGACATCCACATGGTGGCGTTCCTTGTAGAAATCGGAAATCGCCTGACGCAATTCCGGCAAACCCATTGCGGCGGTATATGGCAATGGACGGCCATCATACTGTTCGCGCATCGCATCACGCACTGCGAGCGGAGCGCCGAAATCCGGCTCCCCCAAGCTCAACTTGACCACATCGGTGCCTGCGGCGATCATCTCGTCGGCCATCGCACCAAACACCATGGCACGGAACGGATTAGCAATCTGGGCGCGGTGCGACATCTGCGGCAGCGCGCTGTTCTCAGCATTTCCCATAGTTCGTTTGTATTCTTCAGACACGACAAATCACGCTGAATCACAAGCATCGTCTTACCGACGTTACATACCGTTTCGAAATCAAGAAAAACAAGAAATTAATCGAGCATACATCACGTATGTTCGGCAAGAATCACGCAATTGCAAGTAGATCGCATAAATGTCGATCAAGCAGGTTGCGTGCCGACGATTTCATGATAAAGCCGTTCCAGCCGTTCCTCACGTACTTTTTTGGCGAGCTCGCATTCCCACACCACGATCACTTTCCAGCCCATCGTTTCAAGTTCGGCATGCTGCCTGACATCTCGTTCGTGGTTGCGCAGCAGTTTCGCACTCCAGAATTCCACATTCGATTTCGGCACGCGCGTGGCTTTCGGGCAGTTTTCATGCATATGCCAGAAGCAGCCATTGACGAACACCATCGTGCGGTATTTCGGCAACACCACGTCGGGATGCCCCGGATACCGCTTGTCGTTTTTGCGGAATCGCAGACCTTTCGAAAAAAGAAAACTGCGTACCATCATTTCAATGGATGTGTCTTTGCCTCGGATATGCGACATGATGTAGCTTCTCGTGCCACGCTCGTATTTCTCTTTTTTTGCGGATTTCCGAGGTTTTCCGGTCTTCTTAACGTGTTCCTGCGCTGCCACAGCACACCATTATGGCAAGATCCGGCAAAATCCGGCAAATCAGAAAAACATCCGGACAAAACGCAATGCAAGCGCGAGACGGACCAACGCGCGTTGCGATCATGCATGGCGTACGCTGGAACTTGCAACGCAGCAATATAAATGAATCAACACTATTCATGCAGTTTACGAAAGATGGGGTTTGATATGGCTCGTATTCGTGTCGCGATTCTCGGCGCAGGCCGGATCGCGCAACATATGGCTGACACGCTGGTGAAAATGGCCGAAGACGTTCGTTATGCGGATTTGGTGGAACCGTATGCTGTCGCCGCACGAAATGCGGTGCGTGCGGCCGATTTCGCCGCGAAATACGGTTTTCCAGTTTCATACGGTTCATATGAGGAACTTGTGGCCGATCCGAACGTGGACTTGGTGTACATCGCTACGCCGCACAATCTGCATGCGGAACAGGCGATATTGTGCATGAAAGCCGGAAAGGGTGTGCTGGTGGAGAAAGCGTTCGGCGCGAATGCGGCACAGACCCGTGAGATGTTAGCCGTTGCAAAAGAAACCGGCATGCTGTGCGCGGAAGCGATTTGGACGCGATACATGCCGTCCCGCGCCATTATCGATAAGATTCTCGCCTCCGGTGCGATTGGTGAAATACAGGCGATCGATGCGAACCTGTGTTACCCCACCACCGCGAAGACGCGAATCACTGATCCCGCGCTTGCCGGTGGCGCATTGTTGGATGTTGGCGTATATCCGATCAATTTCATCGACATGATCATGCATAATGCGCCAATCGCTCGCATTGAATCGTCGATGCGAGCGTACGAAACCGGCGTGGATGCGCATAATTCCATGACGTTCTATTACGAGAACGGTGTGATGGCGACCGCGCAAAGTTCGATTCTGTGCCATAGCGACCGCACGGGATCCGTGTGGGGAACCGATGGTTATATGGTGTGCCAGAACATTAATAATGTTGAGGCGATTGACGTGTATGACGGCAATCATACGGTTGCTGCACATTACGATGTTCCCGCCCAGCTCACCGGCTATGAGTACGAGGTGGCGGCCGCCGCACAGGCCGTAATCGACGGTCGCACCGAATGCGAGGAAATGCCCCACGCCGACACCCTGCGCATTATGGAACTCATGGATTCCCTGCGCCGCGACTGGAACCTCACCTACCCCTTCGAACGTTAAGCTCCAATATTAGTTTCAGCGTCGGCGAATTGCGATTCCGTTCAAACATCCGACGCTGAAGCATTCATTGGCAGCACATATAATTTCTCCTTACACTGGTTGAGGAGGAACATTATGGGATTGCTGAGCAAGTTCATGAACGCGCTTATTGGAGAACCGCCCGTCTCCAAAACGGCGACTCAGCCCGGGCCCAAGCTTGCGCGGCAAAACGTTCCCAATCCCACGCAACAGCAGACGACGCAACGCAAGTCCACTGTACAATCACGTCAAACGCAACAGCTTACGCAACCATCCCAATCATCACAGTTGGCGCGATCGTCATACCGCGCGCAAACACAAACCACAGCTCGCAACACTTCTGTCACAACGAATCGTTCGCGAGCGCAATCTCATGCCAATTCACAACCGGCTCAGAAGCTTATGCCGCAACCGTTGCTTCCCGCCGAACAGATTGCAAGGGCGCGGAATATCATCGGCAAAATCGAAAAGCATGATTTGAACGACGAGCAGATCAGCGCCATCGCCGGAGCTGGTCACAATACGCTGGTGCTTGCAGGTGCGGGAACCGGCAAAACCACTACCATCGTCGGCTATATCGCATGGTTGCTGAACACAGGAACCGCCACTCCCGAAGAGATTCTGGTGCTATCGTTCACCAAAGCTTCCGCCGACGAAATGTCGAGCCGCATCACGCAAAGCACCGGCAAAGTCATTCGCGCATGCACCTTCCATAGTCTCGGACTGGAAATCTGCCGTTCCTCCACCATTGCCAATCGTCCAATTATTGACGGGCACACGTCAAACAATGTGGTGCGTAACGCATTCGAATACTTGCTTGAACACAATGTTTCTTATCGTCTTCTGGCATTTAAACTCATGTCGCAACAGTTGCTCGATAAATATTCCGCAGCTGCACGACTTGAGGATTTTCAGCTTCCAACAGACGATTATGCGTTCAATCAATATCGTCAGAATCTTATCGATACCGCACAAACCATTATCCAGCATATGCGGTCAAACAATATTGACACTACTGGAATGCAAGCTCTTAACGAACGTTATGGCGGTAAAAACATCGGTCGTAATCGTGAGATGCTGCAGCTTATAGAACCGCTTTATCGCGCCTATATACAGAATTTTGCAACCAATAATGGTATTGATTTTCCGGGAATGATCGTTGATGCCATCAGTTGCGTCAATAATGGCTCGTACCGTCATCCATATAAATATGTGCTGATTGACGAATATCAGGACATGTCACGACCGCGTTATGAGCTAATCCGTGCGCTTCGCTTGCAACATGATTTCTCACTATTCTGCGTTGGCGACGATTGGCAGTCGATTTATCGTTTTGCAGGCAGCGACCTTCATCTCATTCTCGATTTCGACCGAATTTGGCGCGCCTGGGGTCCGACCCGCATGTTCCAGATCACCACCACACGGCGCTTCCGTCAAAGCCTTATTGACGCAAGCGGAGCATTCGTGATGCGTGACGCCAATCTGTATGTCAAACACTTGCATAATCCCAGCGATAAGAAGGATTATTCGTTGAAAGCACTTGGCGGGCATACTGAGGAAGAACGATTCAATGTGATCGTCGAGCAGTTGCGTAAACTGCCGAAAACCGCGTCCGTACTATTGCTTGGCCGGTATCGCAGCGATATCAATCTCATGATTCGTTGCAATCAAGACGGTCTGTTCTCCATTGACCAGAGCACTGGTAATATTCGTTTTCTTGAAAAACCGGATATGGATATTCGTTTCATGACCGCTCATGCTTCCAAAGGATTGCAACGCGATTTCGTATTTCTGCTGTGCTGTTCCGGCGGATTGAAAGGCTTTCCAAGCACGATTCCCGAAGAGCCGCTGCTTGGTCTGCTATTGCCGGAAGTGGAGCGATGCCCGCATGCGGAGGAACGGCGACTGTTTTACGTGGCGATGACCCGATGCAAGAAGAAACTGTTCTTCATCGTGGATCAGACCCGTCCGTCGCGATTCATGTATGAACTGCATAGCAAGATCTGCCCGAACATTTTCCGAGGAGTCAAGCTTCCTCCGCAATGCCCGAATTGCGGCGAAGCCCTAAGCTTGCGGCACAATCGCAGCGATCCGAACCGCTCATTCTACGGGTGCACCGGCTTCCCAAACTGCCGCTATACCCAACAAGCAAAATAAGCGTGGCATACGTGATGTGAAAGTTTTTGCTTCCAAAGATCATTTCCAGCTCTTCGTCAATGTCTGCATGCCCTATACTGCTATTTTGTTTCAATCTTTTGGGCCTGGCGCGATCGCCCCCGTTGTATCCTGGATCTGATTTTCCGACAAGAGAGGAAGCCACGATGCCACGTAAGATCATCAATGTTGTGGGCGCGGCCATTATCAAAGATGGCGAAGTATTGTGCGCACGCCGTGGCGAAGGCAAGTCGCTGGCTGGATATTGGGAGTTTCCCGGAGGCAAAATCGAACTTCACGAAAGCGCTTCGTTGCACCGATGATGAGCTTGGATTATTTTCCGGAACGAGTAAAGAGCATGATCGTAAATATGTGTTTGCCACTGTGCAAACCATGTCTCGTCCGGAAATTCTTGCACAATTCAGCAAAGATGATTTCGATTATATTTTGATCGACGAAGTTCACCATGCCGCCGCGGATTCATATAAGAGAATTATCGATTATTTCACTCCTGATTTCATGCTTGGCATGACGGCAACGCCGGAACGTACTGATGGTGCGAATATTTGTGACGTGCTCCCGCCACCTGACCGCTTCGCGGTCTGAGGGGGGCTTCCTGCTCAAGGCTCCTAGCGGAGTCAGTGTCTACAGGCTATTCCCGTGCGCCCCACGGTTCTCGTAAGTTTTTTGTTATCATTCCTGCACGAGTCGTCGTGTTTCGTGCATGATGTTGGTCGCGGCGTTCACGTCCCTGTCATGCCAGACCCCGCAATCGGGGCATGTCCATTCGCGGATATACAGGTTCTTCGTATCCTTATTGTGGTAGCCGCAATCGGAGCATAGTTGACTGGACGGGTAGAACCTGTCTACCGTGACCAGCTGCTTGCCTTGTCGTTCGAGCTTGTATGCGAGCATGGTGCGGAACATGCCGTACCCGTTGTCCATCGTGCTTTTGCCGAGTGCGAGGGATTGGCTCATGTCCTTCATGTCCAAGTCCTCCACGCCGACGCAATCATATCGGGCGGCGAGCCGGTTGGCCGTCTTGTGCAGGAAGTCGGCTCGCTGGTTCCTGACCTTGGCGGCGAGCTTGGCGATGCGCCGCTTCTGTTTCACCCAATTACCGGACCCCTTGACCATGTGGCTGAGTCTGCGTTGCTCGCGCATCAGCCGTGGCTCCATCTGCCGGTAGAAACGCGGGTAGTCGGCTTGTTCGCCGTCGCTGGACACGTACAGGCCGTGGGAGGCGTAATCCAATCCGACGATATGCACGGGTCGGACGGGTTCGGGTGCTTGGGTCTCGTACTCGAACAGTATCGTCGCCGTGTATCCACCGCTCTTGAGATGTTCCACCGTGGCGCTTTTGAGCTTCCAGTCATCGGGAATCGTCTTGTGCTGGCGGGCGCGCATCACGCCCACTTTGGGAAGTTTGAGGTATCTGCCTCCTTCGATGAGTCGGATGTTGCGGTTGTTGTTGTTCGTCGTGTACCGCCATGCGCTGCGATGCTTCGCCTTGTATTTCGGGAAGCCCACATGCTTGGGGTCGCGGAAGAAATTGTTGTACGCCTTCGCCACGTTCAATTGGGCGTTGCATAGTGCGAGACTGTCCACTTCGCGTAGGAACGGATACTCGTCCTTGTACTGGGCGGGCGTGGGGTTGCATGACTTGCCGGTGCGATTGTACGTGTCGATGCGGGTTTCGAGCATGAGATTGTAGACGAGTCGCGCGCACCCTATCGTCCGGTCGATGAGACCGGCCTGGGCCTTGTCCGGGTAGATGCGGTACGTGACCGCGCAATGCCGTGTGACCTGCATGACGCGCCTCCTACCTGCGTCCCTGATTCTCGATGTAGCGTCGTACCACTTCGATGGGAGCGCCGCCCGTGGTCAGCAGGCAGAAGCTGCGGCTCCAGAAATACTCCTTCCACAGTTTCTGCCGAATCTGCGGAAACTCCTGCTTGAGCAGACGACTCGACGCGCTCTTGTAAGCGTTGATGAACTTGCTCAACTCACTCTTCGGCTGGGCGCGGAACAATACATGCACGTGGTCCATGTCGTGGTTCCATTCCTCCACGGTTATCCCATACTTGGGTGCGATGTACTCGAATATCTCACGCGCACGCGCCGAAACGATATCGTCGAACACCTTGCGACGGTATTTCACGACGAGCACGAGATGATAATGCAACAGGAACACCGAATGATGATTCGACTCCAATTCCATTGTCACCTCCTCGATTACAACATGTACGACTGAACATCATTATAACATGCGAACGCACGCCAATTCATCTCCCGCCTACGCTCCGCTTAGAGACGGGAGAATCCTTGGCGAAATCAGTTGAATTATTTGGCAATAACGTCGCGTATGAGATTCGCTTGCAGAAGGCGCTTGAAGAGGATATGCTCTGCCCGTTCCACTATTACGGGGTTGGCGAATACATTAAGGAAGCGCCGGACGGCAAGTTTATGGGGCAGCAGGTTTCCGCTGATTCCATGACAGACAAGGATCGCACTGAGTTTTCCCGTTGGCTCGAACAGCTCACCGACCCTAATCGCGTGCGCTATATCATCGACAAAATCCAGATTTACAGCGAAGCCGGAACCGATGTGCGCGGTTTGGTGTTCTGTTCTCGCCGTGATGAGGCGAAACGTCTGTCCGCCATGTTCAACGAGCAGGTGAATCAGCAGGCGGAACGACCGTATCGCACGAAAGCCATTACCGGCGAAAACTCGCAAGCTGAACGTGACGAAGCTGTCAAACAGCTGGAAAATGGCGAACTTGACTATATCTTCACCGTTGATTTATTCAATGAAGGTGTGGATATTCCTCATATCAACCAAATTGTTATGCTTCGTCAAACGCAGTCGAGCATTATTTTCACACAGCAGCTCGGCCGAGGTTTACGTAAGGCAAGCGGTAAAGATTCGGCTGTAGTGATTGATTTTATTGGCAATTACGCCAATAATTATTTGATTCCGATCGCATTGTATGGCAATACTGGCGATCGTGATGTGGCCCGTAAGAATCTTCAACGCGAGTCCATCGGCATTTCTTCGATCAGTTTCGATAAAATCGCCCGCGAGCGCGTGCTCACTTCACTCGATACCGCTGATTTGTCGGATATGAAGCTGCTGAGCAAGCAGTATCAGCAGATGCGCTATGAGTTGGGTCGCATTCCGATGCTGATGGATTTCGCGCATCGCGATGCGTCTTTAGTGTTCACGTTGGCTTCGAAGAATAACGATTATCTGTCGTTCGTGGTCTCTCGTGAGAAGAGTCTGTCGCGCGGCAAGCATGCATCGGCTTCGTATGTGGAGCAGCTTGAACCGGTGTCAAACGCGCAGTCTGGTGTGCTGAAAATGCTGACTGCGACTCAGTTGCGTGGTTTGCGCCCGCATGAGTCGTTGATTCTCGCGGTATTGTGCGATTTGGATTGGCGTCGCATCAATCCGGATTGTTCCGACGATGATGCGTCACTATTTGAACGTTTTTCCACACAGCACAACTTGAGTTTGTTTGATTTGCAAACATTATTGTCTACGCTGTTTCCGTATGTCGATAATAGTATTCAGCAGTGCGGTTCTGCTTTTTCCACGTTGAATTATTCGTATTTCACAAGTGCGAATCGCACTCGTTTCGGCAATACTTCTTTGGTTTGTATGTGCGACAATGAATCGTATGCATTGACCCAGGAATGCGAGTCAATGCTGCATCACGCGACATTCCGAACGTTCTTTACAGATACCATCGAAGCCAGCTTGTTCAATGCGCTTGCACTGTCAAGGGAAGCTCGCAAGCGTCGCATCATGCCGGATCATGGGTTCGTGTATGGCGAGAAATACAGTCTTGCCGATGTCATGCGATTGTGCGCGTGGAAGGATGAGCAGATTCCGCAGAATGTGGGCGGATATAAGCTTGACACCGACACGAATTCTTTGCCGATCTTCATTAAATATGAGGCAAGCCAGTATGACGATTGTTTCTTGAATCCTGGAGAAATTGAATGGTTCAGCAAAAACAATCGTTCTTTGCAATCTCCGGAATTCAAATGGCTACTTGATGGAACCGAGCATACGTCGGAATGGAAGAATCGTCATTTTGTTCCCATTTTCATTCGACGTAAGGCCGAGGAAAAGGAGAAATCCTACTATTATGTCGGTTCGGCAGTAGCTGTAGACGATGCGCATGAGTCGGTGAATATCGCAGATGACGGAACCCAATCAAAGGTTGTGATTTCCACACTGAAACTCGCGAAACCGGTTGACCCCGAACTCTACCGTCACCTCACCGGCAACCCAGCATTCTAGTTCCAGAAAATTGCTGACGTGGCGGAAAGTCATTGTTGGACCGACGGCCGCCACGCCTCAGACATGGAAAATGTCACCTCATCTGCAAAAAGTGACACAGTGCATCGTCGATGATCACTCGAGCCTTTTCAAACCACCTTTTCACACATGCAATCCACCCTACAATCATATGCAGATGTTCGTTTGAACAGAAAAGTAACATGTTTTTGCAGAACAAAAAGAACACGCTCAATGTTATTTTTTACAATGTCATTTTCAAGACCTGCAATCATTGCAATATCAACGATTCTCAGCATCATCAATTGCAAAAACAGTATTTTCCGCGGTATCGCAGCCAAAAAAGCGTGCTATCGTTAGTCGCGGATACAGCAAGCATCCATCAACAACATGAAACGGACTTCAAGAAATGATGTTCGTTTGCTTATCTAAACGAACATCAAAACGAACACTACTAATGTTCATGACATTATGCGAACACATCGCAGGAAAGGAATTCATCATGGCAGATGAAAAGACCGTCATCAACGTGGATCTGAACATGTTCGGCCAGGACGCGGACGCCAAGACCGCCGCAGCCAACGAGGTTGCCAAGAGCCTCGGCATCAGCGACGAAGCCCTCGCTCAGGTGGAGGAATTCAAGGCAGCCCTCACCGCGCATAACGCTTGGGACCTGCCGTTCATGGGCTACGTGAACGAAGACGGTTACGGCTACGCCTATGTGCCGGATGCAGCCATCACCATGAACCCGTATTGGGATGCGCACAAGGAATTCATGAACCTGCCGGAAGACGTGCAGACCGCTTTCGCCATCCGTATGCTGTTCACCCACCGCCCTGTCGACCGCTACGGCGCCGACATGTTCCTGCACTACCACCGCGGCTTCCAGGTCAACTTCGTCGGCAGCGGCGCCAACAAGTACTGACCGACCCATAGGACGTTGTATGAGCGCCCCATAGGACATATAACGATTCCCATACCGCCGCGGCGGTACTCTCCAGAAAAAGAAAGGCGCTTGGCTCGAGCCAGAAAACCAGCTCAAGTCAAGCGCCCTTCGTATGCGCTGAAACGAAACTACCGCACGTCTCTAAAAATCGCCCATATCAGGCGCATCGAATCCCATGCCAGGTCCTTCCGGCCCCGGATCGCCCGGACCTCCGAGGAATTCGCGCGCTGACATGCCATTTTCCTTACGGGATGCGTCCACGGCCTCCTGCATCACCCGGCGAACCTCAAAACCACGCACCACGTTCTTCAGTACCACAACACCGTTGCCGGAAGACTGGTCGCGCGTATCAAGCACCAGCGTGCTCAAACCGAACAGGCGCTGCAGGAACGTGCGCTCCACACTAATATCCACGATGCGGAATAGTTTGATGAGATTGAATTTCTCGTTAAGGATGCCGGTTTTGATGCTCATCTCCTGATCAGTGAGCGTGTACACGGTAAACGTGAACGGCGTACGACACCAATTACGCTTGCGCTGACGCCACAGAACATTACCGCTTGCGACCTTCATATCATTCCCTTTTCCTTCGATGGAAAGCCGCCCTGTTGCGGCAACACTGCCATTCTACCGAGCGCTGCCGTACAGCCATGCCGCTCATTCCAAATCATGTTTCACACATCGTTTCACACAGTATTTCGGCATAATCTTTTCGCTCAATCAAAAAAGAAATGCAACAGCATTCAAGCGACTATTCAAAATCATCGGCTTTTCGCCGTGAAAAGAGCAAAAAACATGCGCGACAACGGCAGCATGATATAGGCTGAATAAGGATAAGTCTTGTTCCACGAAGCACCCGTCGTCAACGCGGCACTTGCAATCCATGTTTTTAAAGGAAAGGCATGCAATGAGCAACGAACACGGTAAGATCAACCGTCTGCAGGAAGTCGAGGATCTCACCGACTACATCAACAATGGATGGCTGCATTCCGACGAATCCGACGGCCCGACGTTCCTATGGAACCACATGATCCGCGAGGCCAGTCAGGAAGATGCCGAAAACCGCAATAATGTGCCCGTAGCACAGCTTTCCGACGCGGACATGGTAATCAGTATGCCCATGCAATGGTATTTCGATTCCATCGCCGCCATGGTGCCCACAGCCGAACGCACCGATACCGGTGTGGAAATTCCAAGAATTGACATGCCAACGTTCCATCTTGATTCGCAGGCGCTTTCCGGCGTGGACGCGGTGGTCGGCAATGCCATCGTAAGCACACGCTGGCTGGATGCTGTCGGCAATCTCGCCAAGGCCGTGGAAATGACGGCTCGTTTCGTTGGCAATGTGGCCGACCGTGATAATGAGGGTTTCGACTATTTGAAGGATCTGATTCAGACCGTGCGTGTGTACATGGATGCGGTGGCATGCAATGCAGATCCCATGACCGGCGAGCAGGCGCTGAATATCATCACGCAAGTGGCTTGCAATGAGGATTTTCGACTCAACGCCATGCAAATGGTTGAACTACTCTCGTGCGGATTATCGTTCGCTCAGTGGGATGATACGCGCATGTTCGCTTACGACGCGTTGAATAAGGGCATTGCCACGATGAGTGATTTCGCCACGTCTGCTTCGAGGTTGTCAAACTCGGCAGATGATTCCGACAGCCGCGACATGCAAACTGATTCGCAGTCTGTTGCGCAAGTGAAAACCGATTTGGGTTTGTTTGAAGACGCTGATTCCTTATCCGCAGAAGATTTGAATAATCTCGCGATGCTTGATCCTGCTTTGCTTTCAGAAAAGGAGATTGCGCAGGCCGCGCAGAATCAGTTCGATCATGCCGTACAGTTTTTGCGACATGACTTGCTGCGGATTAGTGGTGACATTGATGAGGCTGATCGTTTCCTGCGTGACAATCATACTTCCGAACCGCTCGCCGATGCGTATGCGGCACGTCTGATTGCTGCCGAACGTTGGCAGGATCTGCTCGATTTTGTCGATCTGGTGTTGCGGGACAAACCTAATCAGGTCACGATGATGTTCCCCGAAGAAGTGGTGCCCTACGAGTGGGAGACGATTCGTGAGGCCGCTTTGGAAGCGCTGGGACGCAGCGACGAACTGGTTGCCATGTATCAGGAACGCTTGGATGATACGTATGATCCCAATACCGCACTCAATCATCTGAAACTCCACGCCTGGTTGAATCAGCAGTAGTCCCGATTCCTCCACTCACTGGAGCGATCCTCCCGCCACCAGGCCTCCCGGCGGAACAAAACACCCAGCCGATGGAGGAATCATCCCGCCCACGGGCCTTCCGGCGTCCCGAAACCTCCAATGGGCGGAGGAAACACCCGTGTGCGGGAATAAGAAAAGGGGGTTCCCGGAGCGTCACGCCCGGGGATCCCCCGGAAACCAAAAGACAAAAAAGGGGGTTCCCGGAGCGTCACGCTCGACGGGAACCCCGACGTTGAATGCG
>ERZ791920.791-NODE-791-length-23284-cov-4.632657_pt1 | contig 23284 bp, 17 predicted proteins | sample MGYA00510136_ERZ791920 | MGnify/ENA primary metagenome ERZ791920 (study PRJEB30046, sample SAMN00792066) | human gut metagenome | study: EMG produced TPA metagenomics assembly of the A metagenome-wide association study of gut microbiota in type 2...
ATGCGAAGCCACGGCAAATTCCGTTACTGGGCACGTATGCGTGAACAGTAACGATTATGGAAGTTTGGTGTGATGCATTTACGGCTGATATTGCGAAGAGTTAATACGAAGATACATAAAGACGGGGGACGTTAGGAATGACATTGAATCAGATTTTATATTTTCAGAAGATAGCGAATCTGGAAAATTATCATCAGGCGGCGGAAGAATTATATATATCACAGCCATCCCTGAGCCGGTCGATGGCGTCACTGGAAAATGAGCTGGGCGTGACGCTCTTTGAAAAAGAAGGACGCGGGGTGACCCTGACGAAGGCGGGGAAGATGTTTTTGGAGTACGCGGACCGGATTCTCACAGACTGCCACATCGCGGTCGGGAAAATGCGGGAAATTTCGATGAATGGGGGAAAGATCGACATCGGTTACGTGTTTCCGCTGGCAGGTCACTATATCCCGCACCGGGTCAAGCTCTTTTTAGAACAGCCGGAAAATCAAAAGGTTGTGTTTAATTTCTGGCAGAATCACACACCGGCGATTGCAAAAAAGGTAAAAACGGGTGAATTAGATGTAGGCTTTGGCGGCTGTCTGGAAAAGGATGACATGGAATTTTTCCCGGTGGCGAACCAGAAGCTTGTCATCATCACGCCGAAGGATCATCCGCTGGCAGAGCGGGAGAGTATTCCATTTGCGGAGCTGAACCGGTATCCGGTAATTGGATACGATAAGGACTCCTGGATGGGGACGCGCACCCGCGCGCTCTATGCGAAATACAACATCCAGCCGGACATCATTGTGGAGTGTCCGGACGAATATTCGATCGTCGCACTGGTGCGGGAGAGTTTTGGCATCGCACTGATGCCGCGCACGGACATTCTGGAGCTTTCTCAGGGAGTCTGCATTCACCCGATTGAAAATCTGGACATTTATCACCAGATTTTTATGTTCTGGATGAAAGAACGCTACCGGCTTCCGGCGGTGGAACGCTTTATTGAATATATGAAACAGCAGGCGCGTCAGGACGGTCTGCAGGCGGAACGGGAAACCGATAGCAAAAACGTATTGAAAATTTACTTGAAAGATATTGTTAATTTTTAAGCAAAACGGTTAAGATAAAAGTGTCACAAACACAGGGATGCCTCTCATGCAATGGAGAAGGAGAATTTCATCATGAAGAGCAAATACCCGAAAATTTTTGAACCGATTACCATTAAGCGCATGACGATCAAAAACCGTGTTGCCATGACGCCGATGGGTACTAACTATGGCGAGACGAGCGGTGAGATGAGCAACCGCCATATGAATTATTATTCCCTGCGTGCCAAGGGAGGAACTGGTCTGATTATTCTGGAGAATGCCAATATTGAATATCCGGTTGGTTCCAATGGCACAAGCCAGATCCGCATCGATCACGACAGCTTTATGCCGCGTTACTATCAGTTAGTCGAGAATCTTCACAAGAATGGCGCGATGGTAGCGATTCAGGTTAACCATGCGGGCGCTTCTGCATCCTCTGCCAGAACAGGTATGGAGACGGTGTCTTCCTCCAATATCCCGACCAAGGCAGGCGGCGAGATTCCGCGTCCGATGACAAGGGAAGAGATCCTGACGACCGTAAAAAAATACGGCGAGGCGGCGAAACGTGTACAGGCGATCGGATTTGATGCGATTGAGATCCACTGTGGTCATTCTTATCTGATGAGTCAGTTTATTTCCCCGTATTACAACAAAAGAACCGATGAATTCGGCGGCTCCGTCGAGAATCGTCTCCGTTTCCCGAAGATGGTTCTGGAAGAGGTGCGGAAAAATGTAGGTCCGTGGTTCCCGATCATCGTCCGTATCTCTGCGGAAGAGCGCGTGCCGGGCGGCAACACGCTGGAAGACACACTGGAATACCTCGAATATCTGGATGAGTACGTAGATATGTACGATGTATCCTGCGGTCTGAATCCGTCCTTACAGTATCAGATTGACTCGAACTTTCTGCCGGATGGCTGGCGTTCCTACATGGCAAGAGCCGTGAAGGATAAATTTGGTAAACCGGTTATCAATGCGGGCAACTACCGCGATCCGGAGGTCGTTGAGAAAGTATTGGAGAGCGGCGATGTCGATATTGTCGGCATGGGACGCGGACTCATTGCAGAGCCGAACTGGGTCAGCAAGGTGCAGAACGGCGAGGAAGAGATTCTCCGTAAATGTATCTCCTGTAACGTTGGCTGTGCGGGCAACCGAATCGGCGTCAACCGTCCAATTCGCTGTACCGTCAACCCGGCTGTTCCGGAGGGCGATATCTACAAGAAGCTGAAAGTCAATAAAAACTGCAACGTAGTTGTAGTCGGCGGCGGTACAGCCGGTCTGGAAGCAGCCTGCACGGCAGCCGAGGTTGGATGCAACGTATTCTTATTAGAAAAGAGTGGTAAATTAGGCGGACTTTCCACCTTTATCTCTGACCTGCCAAGCAAGAACCGTATGAAAGACTTCCCGAAATATCTGGAAGCACGTGCGAAGAGACTGAAAAATCTGTATGTATTTCTGAACTGCGAGGCAACCGTGGACAAGATCAAACAGTTCAAGCCGGATATCATTGTCAACGCAACCGGTTCCGTTCCAGTCGTTCCGCCGATCAAGGGACTCAAGGAAAACATTGCAGCCGGTCATGTCGATACCATTTTCGAGATGATTCAGAAAGTAAAAGCCGGAGAATACCCGGAAGATTTCTGCAAGGGCAAAAAAGTGGTTGTAGTCGGCGGCGGCTCCGTTGGTCTGGATGTTGTGGAGTATTTCGCACCGCGCGGCGCGGAGTGTACCATCGTGGATATGCTCCCGCAGATTGGGATGCTGGCAGATCCGATCACGAAATGTTCCATGCGTGAGACACACGACAAATATGGTGTGAAAGAGTATGTGAATACTGCACTGCAGGAAGTCAAAGAAAACGCATTTACCGTGAAGCTGCCGGATGGCACGATCGAGGATCTGAACTTTGACCTCGGCTTCAACTGTCTGGGAATGCGCGCCAACAATCCGATTCTGGCACAGCTTGAAGAGGCATTTGACAACACAGATACCTTCATTTACCCGATCGGAGACTCTGTTCGCCCGCCGTATCATGGAGGGAACGATGGAAGGACGTGCGATTCTGAACGTGCTGGAAGCAAGAGGATTTTTAGAGCTGGCACCGTTGGAGTAAGAAATTGAATATCGTATTTGAAAGATTCTGACTGTTCGCTGAACGAATAATATCGTTTTATTTGATTATAAAAAATAGAGAAGAAAAGAGGAAATTATCATGCCAAACATTACAGGACATACCGAATTAGTAGGATTAATGGCTTACCCGATCCGTCATACACAGTCTCCGACCACCCACAACCTTGCCTATGACAAAAATGGAGACGATGTTATCCAGCTTGCGTTCGAGGTAGACAACGATACCCTGGAAGCAGCGGTTGAGAGTATCCGTGCGCTGAAGATGCTGGGCTCCAACATCTCCATGCCGAACAAGACTGTCGTTCACAAATATCTGGATGAGGTAGACGAGGCTGCAAAGCTGTGCGGCGCGATCAACACTGTAGTCAACACCCGTGACAAAGACGGCAATGTAACCGGATACCTGAAGGGTTACAACACCGACGGTATGGGCTACTGGCAGGGAATCAAGGAAGAAGGTATTGATTTCAAGGGAATGAAGATGGTTCTCATCGGTACCGGCGGCGCAGCAACCGCCATTGCAGTACGCGGTGCACTGGACGGCATTGCAGAGCTGCATATCTTCAATATCAAAGATAAGTTCTATGCACGCGGCGAGGAGATCGTTGACATCATCAACAAGAACTCTAACTGCAAGGCCGAGATGCATGACCTGGGCGATCTGGCACTCTTAAAAGAGAAAATGCAAGAAGCAGACATTTTCTGTGATGCAACCGGCGTTGGTATGCACCCGCTGGAGGATTTGTCCAATATCCCGGATCCGTCCTATTTCCGCAAGGATCTGATCGTAACTGATACGGTATATGCACCGCGTGAGACCGTGATGATGAAGCAGGCCAAAGAAGCTGGCTGCACCCGTGTATACAACGGTATGAGCATGATGCTGTTCCAGGCGCTGATCGCGATTGAACTGTATACAGGAAAATCAACACCGGTGGATTACATGAAGGAGAAGCTGGGAATCTAATAAAAATATAGCTCGAACAGCAACACCTATCCCCCACAGTTATACCTGCTATTCCGCATTAGCACTTGCGTTCATATCCTGATTCGGGTATAATAATAAAACACACTTTCAATGTAAAGTGCAAAAGTGATCTGAATGAATACAAGTGGAGAAGGATGAGACAGATGGATGAATTAAAGAAGCTGCGAAATGATCTGGACATGTGCGACGAGATTCTGATCGACGCCCTGCGGATGCGCTGCCAGATTATCCAGGAGATTACAAATTATAAACAGAAAAACGGACTTCCGATTTACCAGGCAGAGGAAGAAGAGCGCAAGAAGAGCAAGATGCTTGCGAAGCTGGATGATTATGAATACAAAAAATCAATCATGGCAGTTTACGACAGCGTCCTCTACCGGAGCAAACGGATTCAGTCCCATGAGCTGTTTGGGTTCAATATTTTCCTGATCGGATTTATGGGAGTCGGAAAGAGCACCGTTTCGAATGCACTGCAGAATACCTTTGCGATGGATGTATTGGAAATGGATGAAATGATCGCGAAAAAGAATAACATGAGCATTTCCGAGATCTTCGATCTGCACGGCGAGGCATATTTCCGCAACGAGGAGACAAACCTGCTCAAGGAGGTAGGAAACGAGAAGAACAAGATTGTATCCTGCGGCGGCGGCGTAGCGATGCGCGAGATCAATGTACAGGAGATGCGAAAGAGCGGCAAGATTATACTTCTGACCGCGAAGCCGGAGACGATTCTGGAGCGTGTCAAAGAGAACCATGACCGTCCGCTTCTGGAAAATAATAAGACAGTGGAATATGTTTCCGAGCTGATGGAGAAGCGCAGACCGGCGTATGAAGCGGCAGCGGATATTGTGATCGCGACCGATGGAAAATCAGCGAATGAGATCTGCGAGGAGATCATTGCACAGGTAAAGAAGTTTAAATAATGTGACTGCTCAGAAAGTTCTGACAGAGAAAACGAAAGGGGAAAAAGATGTCGAATCATATCACAGGACACACAGGTTTACTTTGTTTACTGGGAAGCCCGGTCGCACACAGTGTTTCGCCGGAGATGCACAACGAGGCGTGCAGCCAGTTGGGTCTGGATTATACATATCTGGCGTTTGATGTGCCGGAAGAGAAGATGCCGCAGGCGGTTGAGGGGCTGCGGACGATGGGCGCGCGCGGCTGGAATATCACGATGCCGGGCAAAAATATCATGTGCAAGCTGGCAGACAAGGTTTCACCGGCTTCCGAGATTTCCGGCGCCTGCAATACGATTGTCAACGACGACGGTGTTCTGACTGCTTATACGACCGATGGCATCGGATTTATGCGTGCAGTTGCAGAAAATGGTGTAGACATCATTGGCAAGAAAATGACGCTTTTAGGCGCTGGCGGCGCCGCAACCGCGATTCTTGTACAGGCAGCTTTAGACGGCGTGGCAGAAATTAACGTATTTAACGTCAAGGACGCGTTCTATCCGAGAGCCGAGGAGATTGTAAAGAAACTGAACGAGCGCACAGGGTGCAAGGTAACCCTGCATGATTACTCCGATCCGGAGATCCTGCGCCAGTCCATCGCAGACAGCGCGATTCTGGTAAATGGTACTTCCGTCGGCATGGCTCCGAAGACAGACAACACGATCATTACTGATACAACGATGTTCCACAAAGCCCTGTTCGTATTCGATGTCATCTACAATCCTCAGGAGACCCGTTTACTGCGCGAAGCAAGAGCGGCAGGCTGCAAGACCAGCAACGGTATGTACATGCTTCTCTATCAGGGAGCTGCATCCTTTGAACTCTGGACAGGACAGCAGATGCCGGTGGAGATCATTAAAGAGAAATATTTTACAAAATAGGATTTGAAGAACGGCACACCGCATTCTCGTTACTTAGTGATGAGAATGCGGTGTGCCGTTTTTCATCATTTATAAACCTTTATGCCCACAAATCTGCTCCTCCAGCACACTCATCAGCACCTTCATATCAATCGGCTTCGCCACATGATCATTCATTCCGGATTCCAGCGCCCGCTCTTTATCCTCTGTAAATGCATTCGCTGTCATCGCAACGATCGGAATGCCAGCCTTCTTCTTATCCGAAAACCGCCGGATCGCCCGCGTTGCCTTGTAGCCGTCCATGATCGGCATCTGGATATCCATCAGAATCAAATCATAATAATCTTCCGGCGCTTTTTGCAGCATTTCCAGGCAGGCAACCCCGTCATTTGCCCGTTCGACCAAAAGCCCCTCGTGGGTCAAAAGTTCGATGGAAATTTCGGCGTTCAGATCATTATCCTCCGCAAGAAGAATCCGGCAGCCGGATAGAGTCTGGGCAGCTGTTTCATCGAATGCGGTAGGCTCTGTTTCCTCCCGCGAGGAAATCCGGCATGGGATCCGGACGGTAAACGTTGAACCTTCTCCGAGCTTGCTCTTTACCTCGATCGTTCCATGCATCAGATCCACCAGATTTTTCACGATTCCCATGCCAAGCCCGGTGCCTTCAATGCCGCTGACGGTGGAAGAACGCTCCCGTGAAAATGATTCAAAAATATGCGACTGGAATTCCTCGGAAATGTCGATGCCGGTATCGGTGATTGCGATTTCTGTGATACACCAGCCGTCCGTTTCACCAGGCTCCTGGCGGAGGGCACAGGAGATCGTCCCGCCCTTGGCGGTATATTTGATCGCATTGCTCAGAATATTCAATACAATTTCGGACATATACGTCGTGTCAATGTAGATATATGGGTACGAAATGTCCTTGGTCACATGAAAATGCTGCTGTTTTTCTTCCAGGGCAGTCTGGACCATGACGATACAGGAATCAAAACTTTTCTCAGTCTGGACGGAGGTTTCTTCAATGTGTATCTGGTTATTCTCAATCTGTGAAAACTGAAGAATATTGTTGATGATCGAGAGCATCTTTTCACCGGAAATATGGATCTTGTCCATATATTCACCGATTTTTTCCGGTTCCTGCAGATGGTTTCTGGCAAGTTCTGCGTAACCGAGGATCGCATTCATCGGTGTCCGGATATCATGCGACATATTGAACAGGAAGGTCGATTTCGCCTTGTTGGCTGCCTCTGCTGCTTTTGCGGTCTGTTCCAGAAGCTGCTGCTGGGTGAGTTCTCTGGACTTCTGTTTCTTTGTATAAAAATAGGAAATAACAATTAGCAGAAGTGCTATCATGCTCGCGGCAGCGGCGATTCTAAAGGAGGAACGGTTGATCGCCTCAATCGATCGGTAAGTGTCTTCCATATCAATCTCGATACAGAGGGCACCGAGAATGTCATTGGTTCCGTCGGAGGCAATGACCGGATAGCAGGCGGTAAAAATATGCCCCCATGTGGTATCAATGATCTTTTGTGAGTGGATCGTTTTGCCGGAGAGGGCAGCTTCCAGATATGGAGCCATTTCCTCTTCCAGGTAGGTGCCCGGATAAGCAAAATCAGGTGCTTCCAGATCCAGGCCATCGATCAGGTAGATGGGTTTTCCGCCCGGTCCACGCTTGGCAGTGTATAAGTAGCGCGTCGAATTGAGGCTGCGAAGCTCATTTAAATAAGACTGCAGGCTTCGATACTGCGCGGAGCTCATATCGGATTTTGTATTGATCTGTTCAAAATCTGCCCGCGTCAGCCGGCTTGATATCGCCCGGTGAACCGCGTCCGAACAGGAAATATTCCGTTCTACGGCGGCGCTCAGGGTGATGCGGCTGTTGCTTTTCAGCAGTGCAACGGTGTATAAGGAAATGAAAAATACTGCCAGAAGAAGCAAAAAGGTAAAGTTAAAGGCATGATAAGAAAAGCTTCTTGATGGGATATTTTCGTTGGATGGATGATTCATAAGTTAGATTCAACTTTCATGTAAATGCAGGGTTTATAGTTAAAAAACAGATCGAGTTGTTGATAATAAATGTAACATAAAACAGGTAAATCAGCAAGAAAGATATGCTTACATGAAAATTTTAAAAAAAAAGTTTTCACAAATTCTTCACAGAAAATTAGCACTCTACTATTGACAGTGCTAACAACAAGTGTTATATTACTGCTAGAACAAAAGGAGACCAAAAGGTTTTCACAGATTGTTCGAAAGGAGGCAGGTTTATGAATATCAGTAAATTTACCCAGAAGTCTCTGGAAGCCGTTCAAAATACGGAAAAGCTGGCGTATGAATATGGAAACCAGCAGATTGATCAGGAACATTTGCTGTACAGTCTTTTGACTGTGGAAGACAGCTTGATTTTTAAATTAATAACAAAGATGGGAATCTCGGGCGACCAGTTCCGTGATGAGGTGCAGCAGGCGATTGGAAAGCTGCCGAAGGTATCCGGCGGTCAGGTGTATTTCTCCAACGATGCCAACAAGGTGCTGGTGAACGCGGAGGACGAAGCCAAGGCGATGGGGGACGAGTATGTTTCCGTCGAGCACTTATTTCTGGCGATGTTAAAACAGCCGAATAAGGCGGTCAAGGAACTGTTCCGTCTCTACGGCATTACGAAAGAGAGCTTTTTGCAGGCGCTTTCGACAGTGCGCGGCAACCAGCGTGTTGTCAGCGATAATCCGGAGGCAACGTATGACACTTTAAATAAATACGGTTACGATCTGGTGGAACGTGCGAGAGATCAGAAGCTCGATCCGGTCATCGGCCGTGACAGTGAGATCCGTAACGTGGTTATGATTCTCTCCAGAAAGACGAAAAACAACCCAGTTCTGATTGGTGAACCTGGCGTCGGTAAGACAGCCGTTGTCGAAGGACTGGCACAGCGTATCGTGCGCGGCGATGTCCCGGAGGGCTTGAAGGACAAGAAATTGTTTGCTCTGGATATGGGCGCTCTGATGGCGGGCGCGAAGTACCGCGGCGAGTTCGAAGAGAGACTGAAAGCGGTGCTTGACGAGGTCAAGAAGAGCGAGGGACAGATTATTCTGTTTATCGATGAGCTGCATACGATCGTCGGCGCGGGCAAATCCGAGGGCGCGATGGACGCCGGGAATATGCTGAAGCCTATGCTGGCGAGAGGTGAACTGCACTGTATCGGTGCGACGACCCTGGATGAGTACCGTAAATACATCGAAAAAGACGCAGCTCTGGAACGTCGTTTCCAGCCGGTTCACGTTGATGAGCCGACCGTGGAAGATACGATTTCCATTCTGCGTGGTCTGAAAGAGAGATATGAGGTTTACCACGGGGTCAAGATTACCGACTCTGCGCTTGTATCGGCGGCAATCCTCTCGGATCGTTATATCACGGATCGTTTCCTTCCGGATAAGGCGATCGATCTGGTTGATGAAGCGTGCGCGATGATCAAGACAGAGATGGATTCAATGCCGGCGGAGCTGGATGAACTGTCGAGACGTATCATGCAGCTGCAGATTGAAGAGGCTGCGCTTAAGAAAGAGACTGACCGCTTAAGTCAGGATCGCCTGGCAGAACTGCAGAAAGAATTGGCAGAACTCAAGAGCAGCTTTTCGACCCAGAAAGCCCAGTGGGAGAATGAAAAATCTTCCGTTGATAAGCTGTCCAAACTGCGTGGAGAGATTGAGCATGTAAATGGCGAGATTCAGGCAGCGCAGCAGGCATATGACCTCAACAAAGCGGCTGAACTCCAGTACGGCAAGCTGCCGGAACTGCAGAAACAGTTGGCGGAAGAGGAAGAAAAAGTGAAAAATCAGGATCTTAGTCTGGTACATGAGAGTGTCACCGAGGATGAGATTGCCCGGATTATTTCGAAGTGGACCGGTATTCCGATTGCAAAACTGACTGAGAGCGAGCGCAGCAAGACCCTGCATATGGACGAACTGCTGCATAAACGTGTTATCGGACAGGATGAGGGCGTTACCAAGGTAACGGAGGCGATTATCCGTTCCAAAGCGGGCATCAAGGATCCGACGAAACCAATCGGTTCGTTCCTGTTCCTAGGTCCGACTGGTGTCGGCAAGACAGAGCTTGCAAAAGCGCTGGCGGAGGCATTGTTTGACGATGAGAACAACATGGTTCGTATCGATATGAGTGAATACATGGAGAAACATTCCGTTTCCCGTCTGATCGGAGCGCCGCCAGGATATGTCGGATATGACGAGGGCGGTCAGCTGACCGAGGCAGTACGGCGCAAACCGTATTCCGTTGTCCTCTTCGATGAGGTTGAGAAAGCGCACCCGGATGTATTTAACGTCCTGCTGCAGGTTCTGGATGATGGACGTATCACGGATTCGACCGGAAAAACTGTCGATTTCAAGAATACGATCCTGATTATGACCTCCAACATCGGTTCCCAGTATCTGCTGGACGGCATCGATGAAAAGGGACAGATCAAGCCGGAGGCGGAAAGCTCCGTTATGCATGACTTGAGAGCTCACTTCCGTCCGGAGTTCCTGAACCGTCTGGATGAGATTATTCTCTTTAAGCCGCTGACGAAAGGCAACATCGGAGGCATCATTGAGCTTCTGATTGCAGATGTCAACAAACGTCTGGCGGATAAGGAGTTAAAGATTGCCCTGACGGACGAGGCAAAGGATTTCATCATTGAAAATGGCTACGATCCGGTTTACGGTGCAAGACCGCTGAAACGGTACCTGCAGAAGAACGTTGAGACACTGGCAGCGAAGCTGATTCTGGCGGACGGCGTCCGTGCGGGCGATACGATAGAGATCGGGCTTTCGGATGGCAAGCTGACGGCTTCGGCTGTCCATAGCGCGTAAGCGGAAAACGTCTTACGGCGGATTTATAACTATTATATAGAAGAAACAATAGGGCGCGGAGAAGTGCGAAAGAGCTTCCTCTGCGCTCTTTTTATGTATTTTTGAGATTTTCACAGTCTTGACATTGCCCGGCAACTTTACTAAAATGATTTCATAATGACCGGACTATATCATTTGTTCCGGAAGTCAGTCAGATGAGGAGAAGATGAGATGAAAATTGCGATTGGAAATGACCATTCGGCGGTAGAACTGAAGAACATTATTGTGGATTTCCTGAAAGAAAAAGGAATCGAAGTGTTAAATCTGGGTACAGACAGCAGCGAGAGCTGTGATTATCCAGTTTATGGAGAGAAGGTAGGTCGTGCAGTTGTTTCCGGCGAAGCCGATCTGGGTATCGCAATCTGCGGTACCGGTCTTGGTATTTCACTGGCAGCTAACAAGGTAAAAGGCGTGCGCGCCTGCGTATGCAGCGAGCCGTACACAGCGGTGATGTCCCGCCGCCACAACGATGCCAATGTACTCTGCTTCGGCGCCCGCGTGGTAGGAAGTGAGCTTGCGAAGATGATCGTTGACGAGTGGATCAACGCAGAATTTGAGGGCGGACGCCATCAGAGACGCGTGGATATGATTATGGCGATTGAGGAGAAAGACTGATTCAGAGTCAGTCAGAGGTAACGGATGAAATCATAAGGCAGGCTGACAGCAGGATGCGAGATGCCTGTGAGAACAAAAAGAGGCAGCTGTAAAGAGATGGAGCAGCTGCGAAAAGAACAGGAGGAAGCAGGAGATGATCACAGAAGATATTCGCTACATCGGTGTAAACGACCATGACATTGACTTATTTGAGGGGCAGTATCAGGTGCCAAATGGTATTTCATATAACTCATACGTGATTATGGATGAAAAGATCGCGATCATGGATACGGTAGACAAGCGCAAACAGACGGAATTTCTGGAAAATCTGGAAACCGCACTGGCTGGAAGAACCCCGGATTATCTGGTAATCAGCCACATGGAGCCGGATCATGCATCAAGTATCCAGGCAGTCGTAGAACGGTATCCGGAAATCACATTGGTAGGCAATGCGAAGACATTTCCGATGCTGAAACTGTACTTTGATCTTGATACCAGCCGTGCGCTGACGGTCAAGGAGGGCGATACCCTGAAACTGGGGCGCCATGAGCTGACGTTCGTCATGGCACCGATGGTACACTGGCCGGAGGTTATGGTAAGCTATGATTCCTGCGACAAGGTGCTGTTCAGCGCCGACGGTTTCGGCAAGTTCGGTGCGCTTGATGTGGATGAGGACTGGGACTGCGAGGCGAGACGGTATTATTTCAATATTGTAGGAAAATATGGAATGCAGGTGCAGGCACTTCTTAAGAAAGAAGCCGGTCTTGAGATCCAGATCATCTGCCCGCTGCATGGACCGGTTCTGAAAGAGACGATCGGTCATGTGCTTGAAAAATACCAGATTTGGAGCAGCTACGGCGTCGAGTCTGAGGGTGTATTTATCGCATATGCGTCCCTGCATGGCAACACCGAGGATGCGGCGAAGAAATGCAAGGAAATTCTTGAGAAAAAAGAATGCCCGAAAGTGGCAATCGCGGATCTGGCGCGCGGTGATATGGCGGAGGCGCTGGAAGATGCATTCCGGTATGGAAAAATTGTATTGGCAGCACCGTCCTATGACGCGGGTGTGATGCCGGTTATGGCAGATTTCCTGCACCACTTACAGAGCAAGAATTACCAGAAACGCACCGTTGCCCTGATTGAAAACGGTTCCTGGGCGCCGAGTGCAGCGCGCACGATGAAGGGAATGCTGGATGCGATGAAGGAGATCACGGTGGTTGAACCGGTCGTTACGGTTCGCGGGGCGCTCAAGGAGAGCGATATTCCGTCGCTGGAGCAGATGGCGGAAGCGCTGCTGGCATAAGAAGCGTCTGGTGACAGTATTTAATGAGACTTGAAAAAGGCTTTTTTAAATAAAAAATCCGGAGAGACAAAAGTGTGGTTTTTATATTTATATATGAAAAATCCACTTGATGATTTTGTATGGATGACAGAAAAAGAATAGGAGAAACAGACATGGTAGATGAGGTAATGAAGTTCATTACAGAGGCAGACCCGGAAGTGGGAGAAGCCATTGAAGCAGAGGCAGCCCGTCAGAGAAGAAACCTGGAGCTGATCGCGTCGGAGAATATTGTATCGGAGCCGGTTATGATGGCGATGGGATCGGTATTAACCAACAAATATGCGGAGGGATATCCGGGAAAACGTTACTACGGCGGATGCCAGTGTGTCGATGTTGTAGAGTCCATCGCGATCGAGAGAGCGAAAAAACTGTTTGGCTGTGATTATGCAAACGTACAGCCGCATTCCGGCGCGCAGGCAAACATGGCGGTATTTATCGCAATGCTGAAACCGGGTGATACTGTTATGGGCATGAACCTGGATCACGGCGGACATCTGACACACGGAAGCCCTGTCAATTTCTCCGGTTTATATTTCAACATTGTGCCGTATGGTGTCGATGACAATGGCGTGATTGATTACGAAGAGGTAGAGCGCATTGCATTGGAAGCAAAACCGAAGCTGATCATTGCAGGTGCAAGTGCCTATGCAAGAGAGATTGATTTCAAACGTTTCCGTGAAATTGCAGACAAAGTAGGCGCATACCTGATGGTCGATATGGCTCATATCGCTGGTCTGGTAGCAGCCGGTCTTCACCAGAGCCCGATTCCGTATGCAGATGTTGTTACGACAACCACTCATAAGACACTGCGCGGACCGAGAGGCGGTCTGATTCTGGCAAATAAGGAAGCAGCTGAGAAGTTCAACTTCAACAAGGCGATTTTCCCGGGAACCCAGGGCGGTCCGTTAGAGCACATCATCGCTGGCAAGGCAGTCTGCTTCGGCGAGGCGCTGAAACCAGAATTTAAAGAGTATCAGCTTCAGGTAAAGAAGAATGCAGCAGCGCTGGCAGCCGCACTTCAGAAGCAGGGATTCAAGATTCTGACCGGCGGAACCGATAACCACCTGATGTTAGTCGATCTGCGCGGCATGGATATTTCCGGTAAAGAGCTGCAGAACCGCTGCGATGAAGTATACATCACCCTGAACAAAAATACCGTTCCAAACGATCCGAGAAGCCCGTTTGTTACTTCTGGTGTCCGCATCGGTACTCCGGCTGTTACCACCCGTGGACTCAAAGAAGAAGACATGGAAGTCATCGCAGAGTGCATCTGGCTGGCAGCTACCGACTTCGAGAACAAGGCTGATTACATCCGTGCGGAAGTAACCAAGCTGTGTGAGAAGTATCCGTTATATAAATAAGTAGAGAAGAATATGGAACGAAAAATTTGCCAGTCTATAGATTCAGAAAAATGCTGGAAAATTAATGCACATATAACAAGAAAAAGGCTGTATTGCCTGCCGCATGGAAGCGCGCGGTAGGTGATACAGCCTTTTCTATTCCAACCATTTTTCCTAGAAATTAAGTTTTTGTCCAATTCCTTTGTCCAATGCTTTTTCATAGATAAGCTGTGCCGTCCGCACATCAAAGAGTCCCATGCCGACGGATTTAAAGCAGCGGGTTTCGTTCTGCTCATGCGGATGTCCCTGCTTGGTATCTTCGATCAGATCCTCGATAAAGTGGACGCGCTCCTGTGTCAGAACGCCCTTTTCCAGCGGAATTTTCAGATCGCCGCTCTCTTCGCAGGCATACGGAAGCTCGGTGTACGCGTTCTTGACGAGTTTCCACACCGCATCCGGCAGTTCGCGCCGTTCCGGACGCCAGGAGCCGATGGCAACAAAGCATTTGCCGCGAAGCAGCTCTTCATCATCCGGGTAGACCGGATCGACCGCCTGGGTGGCGGAGATCAGGACGCGGCTGTGCTCAGCCAGTTCACGGGTATCCGCGCAGGTATGAACCTGGATGGAGTTTTTTCCAAACGATGCCAGACGCGCCAATAAGCGCTCGATAAAGCCGGAAAGATCCTTAGCGTATGCGTCATACAGATAAATATCTGTGATCGGGCGCACCTCGCAGGCATAGAGAAGCTGGTGTAGTCCCTGCATACCGCAGCCAACCAGACCAACTGAGGCAGCATCCTCTGGAGCCAGATAGCGCAGTGCGACACCGCCGACCGCACCGGTCCGCATTGCGGTCAGGACACTTCCGTTCATAATCGCCTTCGGCAGACCGGTCTTTGCGTTATTTAAAATCATAAGTCCGTTCAGATACGGAATTCCCAGAGAGGGATTGTCCGGAAATTCGGATAACATCTTTGTACCGATGACGGAATCCAGAAAACACGGCATATAGAGCATCATATTTTTATCACGCTGTGCGATAAAACGATCCGGCATCTTATAATTGCCGCTTTTGTGAATCGCATACGCATCTTCGATCGCGTCCATGACATCCTCTAAGGTGACGGACTGCCACATTTCTTGTTCGCTGAGAAATAACATATCAAAACCTCCTGAATATTTATGAATGAAATAAAACATATATACTAAAAATGGATTTATCACAAATCAAATGTGGTTTGTATGGTTGGATTGTAGCAGTTTCACGTTTCATTGTCAAGATGAAAACAGAATAAAAATCAAGTTGCATATTTGAAATGGGGCGTGTATAGTAAAGAAAATTGTAGCGGTTCAGTAGGTTTACGCATTTACTGAGCTACAGGAAATGGATAAAATTAGCACAAGCGAGAAGGGAAGAATACCTGGAAAGGAAGGGGTAATGGGAGAAGTAATTAAAGTATTAGACTGGTTGTTAGAGAATTTGGTACAGATATGCACGGTCGTGCTAGAATTGTTTGGAATCATTGTGCTGGTTTCGACAGCGGTATCCTGCTTTGTTCAGTGGATACGAAACAAGCGTCAGCTGATCCGCCTGAATCTGGCACAGGGAATTGCGCTGGCGTTGGAATTTAAGATGGGCGGCGAGGTACTCAGGACGGTTGTGGTACGGGAATGGTCGGAACTTGGAATTTTGGGAGCCATCATTGTCCTTCGGGCAATGCTTACATTTTTGATTCATTGGGAGATCAAGAACGAAAAAAGAGAAACCCAGGAAGAGCAAGGAGGAAAGCTAGAGTAAAAAGGGGCACGAAAAAGGGAGTCTGCAGGATGAGCGGACTCCCTTTTTTCGTGGTTAAACAAGATTAATGCGAAAAATATTTGTCGTAGAAATGAAGGCGTTCCAGAATTTGCTTCTGGCTTTTGATTTCCATTTTGGAATAAATGGAAGCCAGATGCTTTTTGACAGTAGGGATGCTGACGAAGAGGGTGGAAGATATCTGATCGTTGGAATAGCCGCGCAGTAAAAGGCTTAAAACATTTACTTCTCGGTTCGTCAGGGAAAAATCCCGGCTGATCTGGGAAAGAGTACGATCCATCACATAGGATAAATCGAAGAACAGACATACAAAGCAGTCGTTGTCTGGTCCCTCCTTAAGATGGGAGCGGCTTACCTCCAGAAACAAAGGGCTGTTTTCCATCTTGTATTCGATATTTTGTCCGGTAATGCTTCCAGAACGGAGCAGCTGACGGCAAAGAGAGCGAAAACAATTGGAAATGGGGTTGTTGGATAAATCTGCAAATCCATGATTCTCCATGTATGTATGGTAGGTTGTGTTGCACCCGATAAAATTCAGTTTATCGTCAAAACAGCCGATTCCGATGCAGTTGTAATTTTCCAGTACATGAAATGCCCGTCCGATGTTGAGCTCCCGCCCGTAATTTTTAAATACGTTGCAGAAATGCGGCTGGAATAACCGGACAAGGCTTAATTCATCTGGCAGGAAATTTTTTTTATCGTTGGATCGGTGGATGGAAAACACACCCCGCAGATCCCGGTTCCGAATCGAAAAATTCGTTTCAATGGAATCATGCAGCCCCATGGGAAGTAGAAATTCCTGAAAATAAAGAGAATTTTTTCGAACCTCCTGATTGAACAGCTGGTTAGTCAGGAAAGTTACATTGCTGTCGGAGTCCAGAATCGACAGAACATCATCCATATGGCAGTATTCTTCCTGATACCGCCGTTTCTGTTCATCATTCCAGTTGATGGTGTAGATGGAATGGGTTTTGTAATTCTGTCCCTGCTTTTGGTAAAACAAAAAATTTGCTTTTTCAAAGAAAACAATATTGTTCAGGTTCAGGAAAAAACTCTCCATCCGTTTTTCAAGAAGAATTGAATCGTCGTAAAGTTCAGCAATGATCTGATTGACGTTTTCAATTCGTGATGTTGTAAAAAGATTTTCAGCACTCATGAAGATGCCTCCTTTCCCGTGAGTATTCAATTAGTGAAAACAAAATGGAATCAATACTAGACTATAGTCCAACTATTGTTTTAAACTATTTTTAATAGACTGATAATATATAAAGCATAATAAAATGTTGTTATGATTATTGCAAGTGGAAAAACTTTGAAAATAGAAAAAGTATCCAAAAGTATACTATGATAGAACCGAAAGTATCTACCGTTAACTGACGTCATGCATCATAATAACCAAAACACAAAAAACTTTGTATTAAAAATGATGTTTTTTGAAAGTTTTCATCATGATATGATTTTAACAACGAGATTTCAGAAAACTGAAAGAGAACGGACAAAATTTTTAATACGGAGGAGCCTATGGAAAAAAAGAATGAATTTTGTTTGCAGGAGATTAAGGGGAGAAAGGCAGTAACCTGTATCGAGACACATACAGAGGGAGAGCCAACCCGAACCATTTTATCGGGATTTCCGGAAATTCCGGGGAACACGATGGAAGAAAAGATGCTCTATATGATGCAGGAACAGGACTGGATGAGAAAAGCAATTTGTTTTGAACCGCGTGGAAATGACGTAATGTCCGGAACGATTGTTACCAAGCCGTGCAATCCGGAGGCAGATTTTGGTGTTTTATATTACGAGGTTGGAAACTGGATGCCGATGTGCGGACATGATACGATCGGAGTTTCAACGGCACTGATTGAAAGCGGACTCTTAAAAGCGGAGGAACCGTATACATATGCGACCTTAGATACACCATCTGGACTGGTAAAAGTGAAAATTGAGGTGAAAGATGGCAAGGCGGTGCGGGTATCCTTTAAAAATGCCCCGGCATTTGTGATGAATCGGGATGTAAAGGTACAGGTTCCTGGATATGGTGAGATTCCGTTAGACATCGCATACGGTGGAAATGTATTTGCGTTAGTACCGGCATCGGCAATGGGCTTAAAGCTGGATAAAGAAAATGCAAAAGAGATTGTCGAAAAAGGAAATTATCTTAAAAAGTTTATCAATGAGCAGGTAACAGTCAAGCATCCGTATCTGGAAATCATGAACCAGGTAACGCATGTGGAATTTTTCGAACCGGGTACAGAAGGGGTTTCGGATGTAAAAAATGCAGTTGTCATTCCCCCGGCAGCGATTGACCGAAGCCCTTGCGGAACCGGTACATCAGCGAAGATGGCACTTCTTCATGCGGAAGGAAAGCTGGCAGTCGGACAGTCGTTTGTGCATGAGAGCTTGATTGGAAGTTTATTCCACTGCCATATCGTTGAAGAGACAGAGGTGGCAGGAATTCCGGCAGTAGTACCGGAGATCAGCGGACGGGCGTTTGTGATGGGAGAGAGTACATGGTTATTCGATCCGGACGATCCATTCCCGGAAGGTTTCTTATTAGGCTAAATCGATAGAAATAAAATAAGAGTTTAAAGGTACAGGGAGGTACTTCTGAGGGAAAGAAGTACCTCGGGAGTTCACATAAAAACAGTATAAAGGAGGATACTTTATGAAAAAGAGATGGCTTTGCGGTACGATGGCATTGGTAATCGGAGCGATGGCAATGGCGGGGTGTTCAGGCGGAAATTCTTCTTCATCCGCATCTGCAGCCGGAACCGAAGCAGCAGATAGTGGTTCCAGCGTAGATACTTCCGGAGCGGAGATGACGATCCGTGTAGCACATGTATGTGGAACCGGTTCTCCGTATGATTACGGTGCGAATGCTTTTAAAAAGCTGGTCGAGGAGGGCAGCGACGGACGGATTAAAGTAGAGGTTTATGCAGGCGATATGACAACCGACGAGGTTGAGTGTGTTGAGATGGTTCAGAATAATAACCTGGAAATCGGCTGGGTAGGAACTGGTGCACTGGGCGGATTTGTACCAGATTTAGGCATTTTTGAGCTTCCATTCCTGTTTGAGGATGAGGATAATGTCAATAAAGCGCTGGAGGGAGAATTTGGCAATTCCCTTCTGGAGCAGTTAAGCGCGGTTGATGGAATTACAGGACTTGGTTTCCATGAGGATGGCTGGAGAAATATCCTGACTAAAGATAAGACAATTAATACTGTAGATGATATGAAGGGCGTTCGTATGAGAACCATGCAGAATGAAGTTTGCGTGGCAACCTACGAAGCACTTGGTGCTACACCGGTTGCATTGGCATCTGGCGAGCAGTTCACAGGACTTCAGAATGGCGTTGTAGATGGAACAGACAATAGTGCATTATATGCAGTAGCAGATGGTTATATTGAGGTTGTTAATAATATCTGCGATATTCATCATTACTATTCCAGCGGTATCATTGTTGCTTCTTCAAAATGGTATGAGGGTTTAAGCGAAGAAGACCAGAAACTCGTGAAAGAGTCAGCTATAAAAGCAGGCGAAGAGCAGAGAGCTTGGTTCCTGGAAAATGACGAGGCAAAGATTGCTGAGTATGAAGAAAAAGGTTATACCGTAACACGTCCGACTGATATTGATGCATGGAAAGAAAAAGTTGCTCCGGTATATGATAAAATGTACGCGGCACATCCGACCTGGGAAGGTCTGGTTGAGATGGTTCGCGCAGCGAAATAAAGTACAATAATTTTTGAACTATCATGTACTCCCGGAGCCTGTTTTCGGGAGTACATTTACAAAGAGGGGAGAAAAATGGCAGGATTGATTGAAAAACTTCACAAGATTGGCGACGTGATCAATACGGTTGCCAGAGTTGCATTAGGGGTTACGTCAATTGCTTTATGTATCGCGGTAATCGGCCAGTTTATTTTGCGATGGTTTGGAGCTACGATGCCATGGGCAACGGAGTTCTCCTGTTATATCTTCGTTTGGACCACGATGCTTGGCAGTGCCGTAGCAAGCCGTCATCTGCTTCATATCGGTGTTGACATGGTAATTAACTTGTGCCATGGAAAAACACGTCAGTTTATGCTGGTTCTGGCGGATGTGATTTTATTATTTGCACTTGTTTTATTTACAATTTCAGGTTGGAACTATACAGTTGCACAGATTCCACATCTGGGAACGACGATCAAGGTTTCGCTGGCGCTCTTTTATGCAGCCCTTCCGGTCAGCGGTCTCATTATGATTTATTATACATTTGTGCAGCTTCTTGAAAATATATGTTACGGGGAAGCGAAAAAGATTCCTCTTCCGGGGGATGAAGAGTAGGAGGTCAATATGTTCAGCAGTATAATTTTATTTGGAAGCTTTTTCTTGTTTCTTGCATTAGGCGTTCCGATTGCTTTTGTATTGATCGTAGCGACGGTCTCCTATGCGCTTTTAAGTACCGGTGATGCCAACCTGGCGTTGGTTCCGCAGCGAATTATCTATGGTATTAATAGTTTTACCATGCTTTGTCTTCCATTCTTCGCTCTGGCAGGAAATATTATGAATCACGGCGGTATTACCATGCGTCTGGTTCGTTTCGCACAGGCATTCGTTGGACATATCAAGGGTGGTCTGGCGATGGTAGACATCCTGGTATGTATGATGTTTGGTACAGTTTCAGGCTCGGCGGTAGCTGGTACGGCGGCAGTTGGATGCCTGATGATTCCGGCAATGAAGGATGAAAAGTATGATCCGGCGTTTACAGCAGGTCTGACCGCGTGTGCATCCTGCTGCTGCCCGATTATCCCACCGAGTCTGGCATTCGTTATTTATGGTGCGGCAGCGAAGGTATCCGTTGGCGATATGTTTATCGCCGGAGTAGTACCGGGTATCCTGATGGGTATTATCATGATGCTGGTTGTCTATGTATTTGCAGTGAAACGTGATTTTTCAGCAGGTCCTAAGACAAGCTGGAAGGAAAAATGGGAAGCAACCAGACAGGCACTTCCATGTATCGGACTTCCGATCATCGTTGTTGGCGGTATCATGGGTGGTTTCTTTACTCCGACCGAGGCAGCGGCGGCAGCGGTTCTTTATTCCCTGATTCTGTCGGCATTTGTATACCGGACCGTTGGCTGGAAAGAGCTCTGGAAATCGATTATCGACAGCGCGATCGACAGTGGTACGGTTATGCTGATTGTCGGCGGCTGCTATCTGTTTGGATGGGTTATCTCCAATGAGAGATGGGCAGTTTCTGTAACGAATATGCTGGTTGGCCTTCATACTTCTTTAGCAGTGAAACTGTTACTGGTCAATCTGGTTCTTCTGGTTGTTGGTATGTTTATGGATAGTGCTCCGGCAATCATGCTGGTAGCGCCGATTCTGGCACCGGCGATGGCAAGCCTGGGCGTTGACCCGATTCAGACTGGTATGATTGTCTGCCTGAACCTGACCATCGGTCTGGCAACTCCGCCGGTAGGTGTCTGCTTATACACGGCAACCAATATTGCAAGATGTAAATTTGGAGATACGGTTCGAAATGCAATACCATTCCTGGTAGCGATGCTGGCAGCATTAGCGATTATTACGAATGTTCCGGTAGTATCCAGAATTCCATTTATTTTAATGGGACGATAGAAACGAGAGGGGACGTTGAAGTTGGACGTTCCCTTTTCCTTTACAAAAACACGAATCAAAAATGATGAATAAAAAACATGGAATGATTGATACAAAAAGGAGGACAAACCATGGAAAAACTACCCTGCAGTATCTTCAATGATGTACTCGGTCCGGTGATGCGCGGACCTTCCAGTTCCCATGTGGCGGGGGCGGCGCGGATCGCCTCCATGATCCGGCAATCTCTGGATGCACCGGTGAAAAAAGCGATCGTTGATTTTGATGTCAATGGTGCGCTGGCGGCATCGCACACGGGACACGGAACGGATATGGGATTTGCCAGCGGGCTTTTGAATATGGAGCTGGATGCGCCGGATGTCGCACAGTATGAGGCGATTGCGAAAGAACGGGGATTGGAGATTGAATACCGGATCCTTGATTATGGGGCAGAGCATCCGGGCAATTACCGGGCAGAGGTCTGGGACCAGAATGGAAATGTCGTGCATTGGGAGGCGATCGCAGTCGGCGGCGGTATGGTCGAGATGCAGAAATACGAGGAATTTTCGGTGCAGATAGCCGGAGATTTCTATGAGCTTCTGGTGATTGCGGATGTGGCACCGGGAATTGAGAAAAAAATAGAAGCACTTTTGCCGGATGCTGAATTTTTCCAGAGCGATCAGAAAAATGGTCAGATCTTATATAATTGGAAATTAGCTGTTCCGCTGACAAAAAATGTGATCCAAGCCGTCCGTGATGTGGCGGGTGTCAACCAGGCGTGCTATCTTGAACCGGTGCTTCCGACGCATTCCAGCAGAACCTGTCAGGTTCCATTTTCAACGGCAGCCGCCCTGGTTGATTATGCGAAAGAGCATCCGATGGAGTCCTGGGAGTATGCATTGGAATATGAAGCTTGTCGGGGCGGTCAGTCGAGAGAAGCCGTATACCGTCAGATGGAACAGATCTTGTCGGTCATGGAACAGGCGGTTGAGACGGGATTAGCCGGGACGAAATATCAGGACCGTATTCTGGGCGAGCAGGTCAGCAGGGTGGCAGCAGCCGAACAGGCAGGACGCCTGATTCCGGATCCGATTGTCAATGAGCTCATCCGTTGCATCACGGCGGTGATGGAAAGCAAGAGCTCCATGGGCGTGATCGTAGCAGCACCGACCTGTGGCTCCTGCGGATGCCTGCCGGGAACGGTCATCGGACTGGCGCGGGCGCTGTCACTTCCGAGAGAAATGGTAGTACAGGGACTTCTGGTTGCGGGTCTGGTCGGTGTCTTTTTCGCAGAGGAAGCGACGTTTTCGGCGGAAGTAGCAGGATGCCAGGTAGAGTGCGGTGCCGGTTCCGGTATGGCAGCGGCGGCACTCACGGCGATGATGGGCGGAACCATCGAAAATTGTATGGATGCGGCGTCTGTAGGGCTTCAGAATATCACAGGGCTTGCCTGCGATCCGGTTGGAAACCGTGTTGAATGGCCATGTCTCGGCAAAAATATCATGGGCGGAAGCAATGCGCTCGCCAGCGCCAATATGATTCTGGCAGGCTATGACAAAGTGATCCCATTGGATGAGACAATTGGTGCAATCTATGAGATCGGTCTGTCGCTGCCGCTGGAACTGCGGTGTACCTTTGGTGGTCTGGGTAAGACAAAGACTGCTCGGGAGATTCTGAAGCGG
>ERZ791920.793-NODE-793-length-23256-cov-7.741865_pt1 | contig 23256 bp, 22 predicted proteins | sample MGYA00510136_ERZ791920 | MGnify/ENA primary metagenome ERZ791920 (study PRJEB30046, sample SAMN00792066) | human gut metagenome | study: EMG produced TPA metagenomics assembly of the A metagenome-wide association study of gut microbiota in type 2...
CTGGATCTGGTGTTTGTTCGATAACATCTTGTTTTGTAGGCCAAGTTTTACGATACTCAGCAACGGCTTTCATGTAATCGTTTACGCCATGTTCATGTGGTACCCCTGGTTCATGAGTGTGTGGCACCCATTTATCCGTCGGCATAGCCTTTGCATGACTATGGTCGTGACCATGTTCATGATCGTGGTCATGATGATGATCGTGATGATGATTGTGGTCGTGACCATGATGGTGATGATGACCGCCACAATGGCAATGATGGTCATGATGATGTTCATGATGATGTTCGCCATGGCTGTGGTCATGGGTGTTTTTGTTTTCCACATCTTTATTCATAATAAACCTCCTAGGGGCCTACATAGGCCAGCTGACAATAACAAGAAAACATATTCTACTTTTACTTTATTTTTTAAATCCACCATACTTGTGGGTTTTAAATCCTATCTCCTAAATATGTTTTAACCTACTTTAAGTATATTTTTTGACAGGACATTTGTCAATTATTTTTTGAGAAATTTTTGACTCATTTGCTTCAAAGAACATTGCAATTACTATATTTATCAAATTCGATATTTTCAGTTTTCTTTCACAAATCAAAAGAGATTAATTCCTGTAAACTTAGGGAATTAACCTCTTTTATCTATAGAATACTATATTTAGATATTGTTTTATATGAATTATTATTTGTAAGTAGCGCTAAATACTCCAATATATCATCTGTATAATTTACAAGAATTTCTGCATAATATTTGCCACTTCAGACAAATGGAATCGTTTTGCTCTATCTGATCTTGCAACAAGAACTAATTGACGGAAACAAAGCTTTGATGCTAAAGGATAGAATTTAACTTTATCATCATCACCTTTACTATTGAGTGTACTCGGCAAGAAAGTAATACCATAATCATCTTCTACTAAAGAGCGACAAGTATCCAATGTTTCTGATGCAATGACCGCTTTAGGCACAAAGGACTCCGCTTGGCATAATCGATTTACCAAAGACCGTAGCTTTAAGCCCTCTCGCAAAAGAATAAACGGAAACGGTCCAAATGGTGCGATTTCCCTAATGCCATCAGGCGTCATGAGAGAGTCTGCAATAGCAATGGCTTTTTTATTTTCTACGCTAATAGCTAGTAAAATTTGCTCATCAAGTACGGGATAGCTTTCAAGAGCTTGAGAATAAATCGGTGTCGGGAATAGTCCTACGTCAACTAAACCATCACAAATCTGTTGCTCTAAGAAGTGAGATTCACCTTCTACCACATGGAACTCCCAAGATGGTTCAATTTCTTGAAAGCTCTTTAGCGTTTTACCTAACATATGATGACCATAAAACTGGGACAAACCAATTCGCACGTGATATGCCACATCCGTACCTTGGTTGATAATAGACTGTGTTAAAGCCTCTACTTTATGAACTAATGGCATCCCTTCTTTTGCAATTTGTAACGCTGCAGCCGTCGGTACTACCTTAGTGCGATCACGAGCAAACATAGGAACACCTAACTCTGCTTCGATACGACGAATACTTTGACTCAACGCAGGCTGAGAAATATATAATTTTTTAGACGCTTTAGAAAATGACGCCATCTCGACAATAGTACTTATGTATTTAATATCTTTTATATCCATAGAAACACCTTATAACAAAACATTATGATTTTATTATAACTATATATTACCAAAATACAATATATATAATCTAATTTAAAAGTCTATTATTTATAAAACAATACTTCTAATCTAATATAAGCTAAGCTAAGCTAAACTAAACTAAGCTGAGTCATAGTAATATAATAACTTACGCACAACAAAAAAGCCCCCCATATGGAGGGCCTTTTCTTTGAGCAGTTAGACAATCTCAATATTATATTGAGGAGTTAATAAATTTTGAGATTACATTAATGTTTTAAGTACTTCTAATACTTCTTCTGGTAATTCGTTTTTATGACCAATAAGTTTTTCTACATAGTCATAGCGGAACTCAAAAGCTTTGTGTAATTGATGATGGTACTCACGCACTTGGAATGGTGGTTCAAAACCAGGAACCTCTACATACTCAAGGTTCGGGTATTTATAGAATGGTTTAAATTCCAAAGTACCTTCTACCAAACGTTCTAACAAATCAAGAGTCACTTCTTTTGGAACTTTCTTTTCCAAGAAGAAACCAGTATTCATAATGTAGCATTCTACGCCACATTGGGAGAACAATTTTTTGTAGCTTTCATAATCAAGAGCCAATGGATATGTACGGAATGGATTTGCATACGGTTCAATAACAAGTGCATTTGGATCCACATGAGCATCGAGTTTTTCCGCTGTAGAACGGCGTGTAGCAAGTGTGGCACCCATTGTAGATGCTAGCACAGGATCATCAATTTTAAGGATCGGTGGCAATGTTTTATCTTTCATAAGCCATACAATAGCATTAACTGGCTCGTCTACGTAATTTACGCGATTCTCTGTCCAGAATTGAGATTTGATAGCACGACCATTGTTATTACGAACGTCTTCAGCTAATACAACCTTACGGCCCTCGTCATCCATAGTTACGCCTACATTTTGTAGTGTTAACAAGAATTCATTAGCAGGATGTTCCACAGGGTAATCTTGCATTTTGTCAAAGTACGTAGGTTCAAGAGCAATAGAACTCAAATCCTCAGTATTGATGATATACGCATCATCATGCAAGATAGAGATATCATAACGACCATCATGTTTTTCATGAGTCAATGTAGATTTACCGGAACCGGACAAGCCGAATACACCGATAGTATAGGATTTGCCATTATCAAGGTTGTAACGTTTCATACCGCCATGGCAAGCAACATAGCCGAGGCGATTAGCCAAGGACCATGCCAGTGTAAGGGTACCTTTTTTGTGCTCACCAAAATAGCGCATGCCAAGAATCATGGCACAGTTATGAGCAGGGTCAAAGATAGCAAGACCACCTGGATGACCTGGTACAATATAATCTGGATCAGAGTAGATGTAGATATCACCTTCTGGGATCTCTAAACTATCATCGTAGAATTCTTTCACAGCTGCATCAAAGAACTTGAAGTTCATGATCCAAGAATACAAAGTAGATGCGTGATCTTTTGGAATCATCAAATGAGCACGAGCGGTAAATTTTTTATCTAAACCAACAATAGCTTCAGCAGCAAGCCACTCTTTATCGCGGCTATCATACACAGCATCACGTGCAATATTAGAAAGTTCTACTTCATCAATACCTTCATCGCCAATAATACGACGAGCTTTTGCATAGCGACCTGTAGTTTTACCATCATTTGTAACTAGTACCTTTGCATCAGTTGGCAAACCTTGCTCACATGGTTTATATACAGGCATATCGAGGACGATAACACCTGGCTCTTCAGCGGCAAGTTGATACGCTTGTGCAACGGATGTTACAGGCGTTACATTGTTCCCATAAAATGCAGTTTCAATAGTACTGCGCATCTTAGAAAATAATGGGTTTGTTTTAATTTCACTTTGCTTCCAAACGCGTCTTGTAGACATAGTATCTAGATCCTCACCTTTAAATATCTTAGTAATTTCTCTTATAAAAGTATATCAATATATGAAAATATTGTTTTTGCAAATACTTTCATTATTTTCTATTTTACCCTTTTCAATCAAATTTGTATACACAAAACAGATGAATTATGGGAAATTATTGTATGTTTATTTTAAATTAGTGCAACACATTTCTAATAATAAAAATTGATAACTAATTATTCCTTAATGTTGCAACCAAAGTAAACAACATATGATTCAATGTTCGTAGTCACTGCACAATACTAATAACAAAATAAAATGAGGCAAGGCCCTAAGACCTTGCCTCTTTCACATTTAAAAGTTCAATTATTTCTTATTTTTATTAATGAATGCGTCGATTTTACCGATCAAATCATCTACATCAAAATCACCGCGCTCTGCAATCATCTTGATAGTAGCTACCTTAGCCATTACTTTTACCATAGGCGTTTTTAATTTCTCGAATTTAGGATTTAAAGAAATCAAATGATCTACAATATCTGGACTATGTTTAATCAAATTAGATAACGTCGTTTTGGCATCGATATGGAATCGACCATCTGCATCAGCTGTTAATGGTTCTTCCTCTACCTCTTCTGCAGCCTCTTGAGCCAAGGATTTTTCTTTACTACTATCGCCTACAAAGTCAGTTTTATCCCAAGTCAACAATGTACGGGACCCTTCAAGCTCACGGATATGAGTGCAATCTTGCATCATTTCTAGTACACCGCGGAATTTACCATTTTCATCGCGCACTGCCGTGTAGATAACATAGATGAACAAGCCTGGTTTATTGATCCAGAATTCAGCTTGGCTTTGTTCACCAGAACGGAACTTTTCAACAATTTCTTCTACTACATGAACAGATTTTGCTGGATGACAATTCTTAACCTCACGGCCAATAACGTTAGCACTGCGAGGGAAAATGCGATGCGGTGTATCACTGTAGAATTTAACGAGTTCATTTTCATCTACATAGGATAAATCCACAGGAAGATGACGGAATAACAAATTGATTTGCTCCAATGTCAATTTGCCAGTGGCTACATCTAGGACAGCATCTTTACTAACAGCTGTACCTCCTACAGGACCAACATATTTGGATAGTAGACCTGCCAAATCGTTTAGGAACTCATTAGATACACCATTTTGGCCGGAGTTATTTGCATTTAGTTGCGCCGCAGAGTCATTGATGCCCGGCACTACATATAAACCTGGCGGATCAATGATGGCATAACCAATTTCATGGTCATTCTTGCTCATGCGCACAAACTCTTCATCGCTTAAAAGTTTATAAGATGTCGGCAATAGCACTTCTAACTCTTTGGAGTTCAAATCACGTAACTTCTCTAACGTTTCTGGTACAGATGCTAAGAATTCTTCGTATTTATCCTCCCGTAGCAAAGCATAGGATGCAGAGATAGCATCGCGTACGCCGTCATCAAAGGTCCACATAATGCGTGTAGGGCGGTCAAAACCATGATCCTCTAGCATTGGATATAATTGATTTTGCTTACGAGACAGATGCGTTCTCCATTGCGCTAATGAATCAAAGATACCAAGCCATGGGTTCTTAATAAACTTCTCTTGCTTTAATAATTCATCTGCTTCAAGAGCGACCTTTTCAACAGCATTAATTTCTTCTAAGTACACCCACAACGGATGATTTTCAGGATACTCATTTTCTGCGCGAACTAATACGCCGTCGAACAAGTTCAATAGGTCATCCATCCTATCTAGGATTTCTTCATCCTTGTAAACACCTTTTAAACTTTGCTCTGCATAAGCAAACTCATCAGGCGTACAAGTGCCAAGTTTTTCTTTTAAAATACGATTGCCCTCTTCTAAGGACAATTTTCCGTCTAAATAATCTTCTTTAACGGATACAATAATTCGGTAACGTTCATTGTTAATATCTAGCTTTTGTTTTAATGGATTCATATGTGTATACCTCCAAGGGCTAATTCATGATTATACTTTTATTATATCATTTTGAAAGTAGTTTTCAGTAGCTATAGATACAGTTTTATTTTTTTGTAAAAATTTCTCAACTAGTTTTACTTAATTGTGGTTACAATCCAATGAAACGTAGATTACGCAAATAGTGCATTAGCTTAAGATTTCACACAAAAAGCACCCATACCTGATATGTACGAGTGCTTTTATTAGATATTAAAAATCAATATATTCAGTTTTAGAAGATGCTACCGGATTACCATTAGAGTCTGTAGCAGGATTAAATCGCCATGTAGAAATAGTTTCAACGAGAGCCGCATCAACAGCGCTGGATCCACTAGATGCTACAATCTCAATATCCCCTACAGAGCCGTCTTCATTGATGGTAAAACGTACATCTGCACCATGAACAGCACCGCTATAACCGGCAAGAACCGCTTGGTCTACAGCTGGCGTAGATACCGCTGTAGGCGGTTTATAAGGCGCCGCCAATACAGAGGCCACCAAACCAGTTACAAACAATGCGCTCAACATTGTACAACGTAACACTTTATTCATCATTATCTCCTTATTTAGCTGTTACAGCATGCTTAGGCAGAGTAATTGTCATCCCAATAATAGATTCATGAGCCTTTTGATCCGTGCCGATGGCAGGTGTGAATTTCCACTGCATGATTGCTTTTTTTACGGCTTCATCAACAGGAGCATAACCAGAGGAGCGTTCAACGAAAACGTTTTTAACATTCCCTTTTTTATCAATCAAGAAGCGTACGCGCATATCTGGTGACACCGTAGCCGTTTGAGGAATCTCAGGCAACTCAGGTTTTACAATATGAACCTCTCTTGGAGATTCTAAGAACTTTGCCGCATCAGCTGTATAATTACCTAACATGCCGAAAGATGCAACGAGTACAGCTGCAGCAGTGTATCGGAATAATTTATTCATAATAAGCCTCCTTATTCATTTTGTCTATGCATAATATCATACTAAATAAAGATGAATATTTAAAGAATAAATTATTATTGATAAAATTTCTCATTTATGATATATTAATTTCAAGATAACTGTTCGGACTTACATATCAGGTTGATATGACAAAAAATTACACAAAGGAGGTTCATCATGAGACGTAGAAAGCGTATTCAAATGAAGGTCATGATAGTACTTGGTATCGTTGCCCTCGTTGGGCCTAACCATCTACAAGCACTTATCCCCTAAATTATTTTGACCTTAGCAGAAGAACGTATAACTGCCACTAGCCGCTACGTTAGTAGCGGCTATTTTTCCGCTTACACAAGGGTAATTAACAAGATAACTAATGTTTTTAACGCAGTACCTATAAAAGGAGATTTATTATGAAATTCAATCGAATCTTACTAATCATTGTATCATTAGCACTTATGTTATTCGCATTAGCAGGCTGTGGAAAAGATGCCGCCCAAGACAGTCAGAAAAAATTAAATGTTGTAGCTACTACTACAATGTTAACGGATTTAGTAAAAGAAATTGGCGGTGACCATGTATCTGTACAAGGACTCATGGGTCCTGGCGTAGACCCTCACCTCTATCAAGCGAGCGCCGGCGATGTAACAACTATGTCTAAGGCAGATGTTGTGGTGTACAACGGCATTCACTTAGAAGGTAAAATGGGTTCCATTTTTGACAATTTAACAAAACAAAATAAAGCTACCATCCGCGTATCTGACGCTATTGATCCAGCTACTCTACTCGATTTTGACGAAGAAGATGGCGTGAAAACTAAAGATCCTCATATTTGGTTCGATGTAGCGAATTGGAAACTTGCTGCCAAAGCGGTTTACGAAGGTCTTGCTAAAGCAGATCCAGCTCACAAAGAAGATTTCAAAAAACGCTATGATGCATACCTCACTAAATTAGATGAAACAGATGCATACATCAAAGCTCAAGCAGAATCTATTCCTAAAGAATCTCGCGTTCTCGTAACAGCACACGATGCCTTCCAATACTTTGCTCGCGCGTACGGCTTTGAAGTAAAAGGTCTACAAGGTGTAAGTACTGCTACAGAAGCAGGCACACAAGATGTGAATGAACTTGTTCAATTCATCGTAGATCACAAAATTAAAGCGATCTTCGTAGAATCTTCTGTACCACACAAAACAATTGAAGCCGTTCAAGAAGCAGCTAAGGCTAAAGGCTGGAACGTTGCCATCGGCGGTGAATTATACTCAGACTCCCTCGGTTCTGAAGGCACTGAAGGCGGCACATATATCGGCATGGTAAAATCCAATATCGATACCATCGCTAAAGCACTTAAATAAACAATGATTTGATTAACTTAATTAAATACGACAAAGTAAATTTACAGGTCTGGTTACAGTTCGGACTTATGACTTAGATAGTTTTAAATTTACTTTGTTATTGTAAGTACAAGTGCTACTAGCAATATTAGCTAGTAGCACTTATTGATAAAAGGAGGTCTCTATGGAATGGGCCGTTGAAGTTGAAGATATGACCGTAGCCTATACGACAAAACCCGTATTATGGGACGTAGATATGAAGGTACCCATCGGTTCCTTAGCGGCCATCGTCGGCCCTAATGGAGCTGGTAAATCTACATTATTAAAGGCCATGTTAGGCCTATTAACAGTTATCTCAGGTAGTGTTAAGTTTTATATCGACCACCACCTTGCAATGGACAAAAAGGATTACAAGAAAATCGCCTATGTACCTCAAAGCGGTAGCGTAGACTGGGACTTTCCTACTACCGTATTAGACGTTGTACTTATGGGCCGCTATGGTCATCTAGGTTGGTTCAAACGACCAAGTAAAAAGGATAAGGAGCTGGCCCTCTCTATGATTGAAAAAATGGGCATGAGCGACTATGTAAATAGGCAAATTCGTCAACTTTCAGGTGGGCAACAACAGCGTGTATTTCTGGCGAGAGCCCTTGTACAAGAGGCAGATATTTACCTCATGGACGAGCCATTCAAGGGCGTCGATAAAACGACGGAGCACGCCATTATCTCTCTTTTACAAGAAATGAAAGCACGCGGTAAAACGGTGATCGTCGTACATCACGATTTAAATACAGTGCCTCAATATTTCGACTGGGTAACGATGGTCAATAAGCAAACTGTTGCCTATGGTCCTGTAGCAGAGACCTTTACCGAAGAAGCTATTGAGCGCACCTACGGCAAAGGGAGGATTGTATGACCATACTCCAATCCTATACGACACAGATGGTATTGCTCGGCACAGCTCTCTTGGGCCTTGCCAGTGGTATTGCAGGAACCTTCGCAGTACTGCGCAAGGAAAGCCTCATCGGTGACGGTCTCTCCCACGCGGCACTGCCGGGTGTAGTCATCGCGTTCTTGCTGACCGGTATAAAAGACATTGAGGTACTCATTATAGGTGCCGCCCTATCCTCTATCACTGCGGCATGGCTCATAACCATCACCGTAGAAAACAGTAAAATCAAATTTGATGGTGCTCTGGCTACTATACTATCTGCTTTCTTTGGTCTTGGTATGGTTCTACTCACCTACCTTCAAAGTCTAAACAATGCAGGTCAGGCGGGACTTTCAAAATTTATATTTGGACAGGCCGCCACCATATTAGCCCGCGATGTGTACATTACATCGGCAGCAGCGCTCATCATTATCGTTTTAACAGCCTTATTTTGGAAAGAGCTAAAGCTCATCTCCTTTGACGTAGAATACGCTAAAACTTTGCAAATTCCCGTCACCTTTACACTCATTTTATATCGTTCACTATTGATCATGACCATCATCATCGGCATTCAATCAGTAGGTGCTATCTTGATCAGTTCCTTACTCATTGCACCGGCCGTAGGGGCCCGTCAGTGGACGAACAAGCTAGGTACCATGTGTATACTAGCAGGATGTTTCGGCATGGTATCTGCTATGGGCGGTACCATTTGGAGTACAACAGTACAAAAACTGCCTACAGGTCCTGCGATCATCGTCATCCTATCGGTTATCGTACTGTTGAGCCTCATATTTGCACCTAATAGAGGCATCTTGTGGCAATATAGTAAAAACAAACAATCAAAACAAGCTTTACTATCAGAAACCGCAAAGATAAGTCCTGCCGATTTACAACAAAAGATATATAGAGCAGAGAGTGCACAGCCTCGCATAGGAGGTGCCCCATGACAGTACATACAGAGATTTTACTCATCGCTATTGCAGTATCCATCGCGTGCGCTATCCCTGGTGTATTCCTCGTGCTGCGCCGCATGTCCATGATGGCCGACGCCATTACACATACCGTATTCCTCGGCATCGTGCTCGCTTTCTTTGTAACGGAAGACTTAAACTCACCCTTGCTTCTAGTAGGGGCAACACTAGTCGGCGTAGGAACGGTATGGCTTACAGAGATGATCCATAACACGGGCCTCGTCAACGAAGACGCATCCATTGGTATCATATTCCCGCTCCTCTTCTCCATTGCCATCATCCTCGTCAGTCTCTACAGCGGCAACGCACACCTTGACGTAGATACGGCACTTCTAGGGGAGATCGCGTTCGCCCCATTCGACAGATGGATTGTAAATGGCACTGACCTAGGTCCTGTATCACTATGGATCTCCCTAGGGGTGGCGGTCATCAACCTCCTATTAGTTATGCTCTTCTACAAGGAATTGCAACTATCTACCTTCGATTCTCTATTAGCAGGGCTTTTCGGCTTCATGCCTGCCCTCATCCACTACGTGCTGATGACCATGGTATCCCTTACCGTGGTGGCTTCATTCCAAGCAGTAGGCGCCATCCTCGTTATCGGCCTCATGATCGGACCTGCGGTTATCGCTTATTTATGGACGGACTCTGTGAAAGCCATGCTCACTAGCAGTATCATCATCGGCATTATCTGTGCCGTTATCGGTACAGAAGTTGCTTTCACCCTAGACGTATCCATTGCAGGCGCTATTGCAACAACGATTGGTCTCGCATTATTAATTGCCGTTATTTGCACGCCAAAAACGGGCTATATTGCAACCTATCTTCGCCAACGCCACTTGCGTCGTCACTATCGAGAAACGATGATGCTCTGCCACATCTATACCCATATGAACACACCTGTGGCGGCCATTGAAAACGGTATCGGCACCATTCACGAACACTTGAACTGGAAGCCAGACTATACACACCAAGCCGCATCACACCTTAAGAAACAAGGCTTGCTATATGTAACAAACGGCTACTACATGCTTACCGATAAAGGTGTAGCGCAGGTAAAGGAAATCATTTAATTAATTTTATTTAATGAATGTTAATTAGACGCCTTCAAAAATACATATTTTCCCAACAAAAAGAAGCTGAAATCAATGCTACTCTGCAAGATTTCAGCTTCTTCTTTTGTATGTAATTATATGGCTAGAACACAACACGCATCTGATACCACTTAGCACCACCGTGATCCGACTCAGATTCACCTTCATTTACAAAGCCGAACTTGGCGTAATAATGGATTTTTTCCTCTTTACAAGTTAGTATAACACCCTTACGCTTTTCCTCTCTCGCAAGGTCGATAAAAGCCTCAATTAACTTGCCACCTACACCACGATTCCGATACTCTGGCAATGTGTTTAAACCAAATATCATCTGCCATGCACCATTTGGATTATGCAGAGAAGCATCGGCGAACATCTCATCTGTTAAGATTTCATCATCTGTTACGAAGCCATCAATAAAACCAATTGGAGTTTCCCCATCAAAGGCAATTAAAAACTGACCTGCATAATACTTTAATCGCTCTGCAAAGGCCTCACGAGGGGCCGCCTCGGCAGGAGGGAAGCAAGTTGCTTCAATATGTGTCACTAAATCTAAATCCTCGGTTGTCGCTTTTCGTATTAACATATTAATGTCCCTCTTTATGTATCTATCTATCTATTTATTTGTGTATTTATAGATTTTTATATATTACATTTCAAAATAAATCAGCTAACAATAACTCATTTTTAGTATAAATAGTTTACACCATAAAGGCTACACATAGATATACCTATGTCTAGCCTTATATTAATTCACCTATTATTTTTCTGTATATTTAGGTACATTGCGATACTGCATTGGTAAGGAACTCTCTTTTACCTTAAAACCATGCTTTTCATAAAACGGTGCATTAGTGCTATCACCAATCATAACATTAATGTACAAGTAAGACTTGTAAGCATCTTTCACCATTTCAAGTAAATGACCTGCAATACCATGGCCCTGATAGTCGGGATGCACGAGCACATAATTAATAAAGCACACTAGCTCGCTATCATCCATAACGCGGATCAGACCGACTAAACAGTCACCATCCCACGCAGAAATCACACGAGAAGAATTCATTAGAGCCTTATGCAATCGTTCAGGATACTTGCCTACCACCCAACGAACAGATAGAAACAACTCTGCTACTTGTTGAGGGTTAAAATTTCTTTCTTCTGTATACTTAATAGTCATAAAAAGCCTTTACATTATCTAAAAAACCAAGGATTTTCTAAAGTAGCAGCCTTATCAAAGGTTAATGTGCATAGCGTAGGATTTTTATTATCTAAGTAAGCAATAAAAACAATTTTATCAATCATTTTTTCTTTTACTCTCATAGCCTTTACAGCGTCTTGATGTATATACTGACGAAGCAATTCAGGAAGAGTAAACCGAATACTAAGGCTAGGAATCTCAGAGTTATTAATAATTGGTACTATAATCCATTCATCAGGCTTTTCTGGGTTAAAATGTATTGAAACATCCTGATGTGGATTAGTTTTCAATAACTCATTAAATTCTGAATTAGCTAGTAGAGGAATCATATATACACTATTTATTGTAGCCAAATATATAAATTGATTTTCAATATTATTCTTTAAATCAATTATCAGATTTTCTAAATCAATATCAAACAAAGACTCGTCCCAACAATAAGAAGATCTCCTATGATATACCACTTCATCACGAATTAATTCTGAAAATGTCCTTTTGAAACTATTAAATTGAGTATCATCTATATCTGAATTATCCATCAATTCATCTATTATTTGATGAATAAGGTTTATGATATTTTTGTATACATCACTAGATAAATCAATTAAATGTATTTTATGAGCAATTGCATAACGTTGTGCAGGCTTTGAAAAACCAGATGTAGAAAAGATAGCATAATGATATTGATAACGTTTAACAGATAATTGTTCCGTACTCAAATTTATAGTAGAGTAGTTAGTATTAATATCATTTAAAATACCAACGCCCATCCTAACTATATCAATACCAACTTTTGTGCTTGCATAACACTTTGCTTCTACAAATAAGCGCAAAGGATATACAAAGGGAGGCGTTATTCTAAATGTCCCCAATGTGTCAAACTGATGATAACCTCCACGTCCTCGAACATTTAAACCATTACGTTTACGTTCTATTTCTTGTTCGCCATGCGGTACACTAGGTTCATAAGGAATATTGTACTCTGTAATTACTTCATAACCATTCACTTCAATAAGTTTTGATAATACTATCTCTAAAAGGTATCCTTTTGCCTGCTGTTTATTCATACCAAAGCTCTCCTAAGTTATAAGTGCAAAAAATATTTTGCTACAATCTCTTGCTCATATAGATAACATCATCCATAGGGTTATGATAATACGGATCACATTCAGTAAAGCCATGCTTCTTGTACAAATGGATGGCTGCTTGCAATGGTGCAATTGTATCTAATACCATCTCTTTATAACCAGAGGCCTTAGCATGGTCCATGATACTTTCAATAAGACGATCCCCAAGAGCATGACCGCGGCCCTCAGGGCGCACATAAAGGCGCTTCATTTCACAACGGGTATCGCTATGCTGATAATATGCCACCATGCCGAGCACCACGTTATTATCATCGATAGCTACTAATAACTCACCATTGGGAGCCGTATACTTCTCAGCAATATCTGCCAATTCCTTATCCAAATTCTGAAAGGACAAATCACGACCGAGCCACTGAGTATACTCTTGAATTAACTCTTTTACTTGATCTAAATACGGTTTGCCATCAACTATGTTAATCATATAAACTCCAATGAATATAATGCCTTACAATTATTTCTTCTTATGTGGTCCATGTTGAAAGATTTCTTGTACAATCCCCTCTCCAACAATTAAACTACCTTCCATAATAAGGAACTCCGTGCCAACTTGTAAACTAGAATAATCTACATCCTCATTTACTGGCAACGCATTGGCGCGTATTGGCTGATCAAAGATAACATCCTCACCATCAATAAAGTTGACTTCAAGATGCTCCTCAGTGCCTTTTACAACGATATGAGGACTATACTTTCCATTAATTAAATTTGGTGGGTTTGTCATCTTCTTCCTAAAGAAAGTAACAGTGCAACTAATCGTAAAATCTAAATCACTCATATTAGGCCTCATCAATTACATATACCATATTGCCTGTAAAGTATATGTTCATTATACAGTGAGCAGGATTTCCTTCAGTACATAGCCAGCCTTGGAACGCAGCACGTCCCCAATTATAGGTCTCCGTAATGACCTCAAACTCACTTTCACTATACTCCTGTTGATACTGAGGTAACTCAATTCTTTTACCTGTGAAAGTATCTAACATTGTGCTATTAAAGACGAGAATTTCTAAATCATCAACATCACATTTCTCAAATACAATCTTAGCCTTATGAGTCTGTTCACCACTATTATCATAAGAGAAAATATAATCAAAAGTAAAAGTTAAATTACCATCTGCGTATTCTATTTTTTGTACCCTTGCATCGTGGAGAGAATACTTAAAATACTCTCCGAAAGATCTTGTTATTTTCATAAAAGCTCTAATTATATAAAATAGCAATATTTGCTATTTATTAAAACATATCTACGTACATTATAAATCATCACTTCAATAAATATCTATTTTTATAAAGATAGGATGATACCTTAAAAGATACCACCCTATAATTATAAAACATAAGATATTTCTAATCTATCACTTGCTCTTTAGTCTGACATCTCATATTTTCAACAGCGTCAATAATTGCATTATTATCAGCTTTCTTATTTTCCCATTCTATCCAAAAGTTTTTCGTTGAACTAATAGGCTTTAACTCAGGTTGCTTTAATCTTATTCTGCTCGGCAATAAAATTGCATCACCTACTGCAATAGCCTCTCCTACATCTAGTAAGGGCAGCTGTTCTAAAACACCTTTTAATGCATCTGGAAGTAAGTTTCTTATCACAGATTTATCCCTATCATTTGACAAGCGTAAAGCTAAAAAGTTATTACATTGACTTAGAATTGTTTTACTTACATCTGAGGGTCTCTGACTAATAACAACTAACGACATTCCATACTTTCTTCCTTCTTTAGCTATACGTTCAAAGTTTCCTAGGGCTTGTTTTTGAATACTATCTGCATCTTCTTGAGTAGGAAGATACAAATGTGCTTCATCACATAAAACTGCAAATGGAATTCGCTTTTCATCTTTCATCCATATTTGAACATCAAACAGCAATCTTGAAATAATACCTGTTACTATAGGCAAAACGTCCGAAGGCACTTCTGAAAAATCAATTATTTTTATGCCTTTTTTATCATTATCGACCCCTATCAAACGACATAACAATATAGACAACCAGTTATAATCTGATGTTTTTGAATTTGGTTGAAATAAAAAGCCATATCTTTTATCCATAATTTTTGTTTCTAATCTGGATATAAATCGAGTAAGTTTACCTTCCCATTCACCTTTTACCTCTCTACCATTCGCCCCAACACCTTTTTTAGTATCGTCTTCTTTCAATTTATCAATTAAATTTGTTATATCAAATGGAATAGGTGAATCGACAGTAAAAGTACTCAAAACTTTAGATTTTCCTAAAGCTTTTAAAGTCTCTTCTTTTAAAGTTCGTACATGAAAAGTAAATCGTGATGCTTGATTAGGTGCATTGTTATCTGACCGATCTAAAATCATAGATAACATTTCGTCTCTATTTAATAACCAATATGGCAAGAAAATGTACGTTTCGTCATCATTCTCTAAATCTCCTGGTCCGGCAATCTTATAATAATCAGCATATTTCTTATCTGTACTACATAAAGACTTATATTCACCATGCATATCTAAAACAATAATATTGGGATTATTAAGTTTACTTGCCTCCTCAATTAAATTAGCAACACACCAACTTTTCCCTGAACCAGTACTTCCTAGTATAGAGGCATGTCTTTGAAAAAATTTATCACCATCTAGAATTGCAGTAGCATTATTATCAATTGCAAATGTACCCACAACTAATTGTTTCTCTGAAGGAATCTCATCACTAATAATATTCATAAATAACTTTAAATTATCACCATTTATAGAATAACAATGATGAGTAATTTGTGGAAAAGTATCAATTCCTCGCTTAAAAGAATTTCTATGTTCTCCATCAACTGTTTTATAAGTACCTATTAATGAAACTTGGATAACATCTAAAGAAATATATGAAAAGGTATCTTCAAATATATCATCATATTCATCTGTTGAGCTTTCTAACGGTAATAATTCATTTGCTTTTCTTCTAATTTTATCTATAATTCCAATAGTATATTCAAAATTTCTTGTAGTTTGAATAGCAACTATACTACCAATGTTCAACAATGATATTTTTTCATTATTTTCAACTTCTACTAGAACCGTATTCGTATCTACATATGCAACTGAACCTATTACATCATAATCTTGAAATGATAACTTATCCATTAAAATACCTCCCTAATTAACTCACTTATATCCCATAAATTTATATCATCTAATTCATATATTTCTTCACCACTATATACTTTTGTTCCACAGATCTTACCATCTATTATCTTTGCTTCTATTGCCATCGTATTTGAATAATTCACAATAACATTCTTTGCATTCTCAGATAATGTTCTTGTTACTATTAGTTTAGGTTTACACATATTATTATATTTTTTTAAATGAGTTTCTAAATGATTATCATTAAACCCATATCCAATAAATATCAACCTTGTAGCATAATCTATTTCTTCCCCCATTTTACCAATATGATAATCAAATGGTATTTCATATCCTTTTTCATATTTATTAGCACCTGGAGTTATTATACAAGGATCACCACAATGCAAATGATTTATCCTATTAAGCCTTCCATTAACAAGTTTCCAATTAATTGATCCATGAGGCTTATATAACTTAATATGTGGCTTATATCGATTCATTACTCTCTTGCCATTCTTAACACCTTGAAGCATTTCCTCTTTAGCATTTTCAGGTGAATACTTAGCTATGATTTTTCCACAATATGAATCTGTGTATAAAAAACCTTCAGTTTCACAAGCATACTCTATTAATAAATCATAATTAGTCGTTATAACAGTTAAATTATATAAATCTAAATTAAAACAGGATAAGTACTTAGAAAACTTTAATTTCCTTTCTCTCTCTATAATGTCTAAAAAGATAACTTCATCCTCACGTGAAATAAGCTCGTATGTAATGTCCAAAATTACTTTCTCTACTTCATCAGTTACTTTATTTTGCCGAAGCGCAGATTCTAAATCTAACTCATTTTTTAAAGCATCTTCAACCTTTTTCCAACACGTCATATCTTCAGGTTTTAACTTATTAGGAACATCTTTTATCAGCTCTTTAGATAATCCTCCCATCCCTGAAATACCTTCAGCACAAGACAACCCTGACCCCACTATAGTTACCGTGCCCTGATCAAAAAAACTTTGAATATATTTTTTTATTTCATCTAGCCTTTCATCCATTCCCTTTTCCCCTCTTCATAAAACTTGATATTAAAATAAATAAAATAATTCTATCATCATTATCATGAACAATAGTAATTTTAGCTATATAATTAAGTTAAAGCCATATATAAAAACTTATCTATCAATAAAAATACACAAAGTAAAAAGCCTCCTATCAAAACAATGGGAGGCTTTTACACACACTTAAAACTCAATAACTAACTCCCTTTCAAACCTATTCTTTTACCTTTCAGTTGAATTTGGTATTACTCAAAAAGTACAGTTAATGAATTTATAAATCTATATTTACTTTTTATTCCCACTCAATTGTAGCAGGTGGTTTTGATGTAATATCGTATACGATACGGTTGATGTGTTGTACTTCGTTTACGATACGACGGGAGATTGTGTCCAATACGTCGTAAGGGATGCGCGCCCAGTCAGCAGTCATGAAGTCTGTTGTTGTTACGCCACGCAATGCCAATGTGTAATCGTATGTACGGAAGTCACCCATAACGCCTACAGTACGTGTAGATGTTAATACTGCAAAGTATTGGTTGATGCTGCGATCAAGACCAGCTTTTGCAATTTCGTCACGGAAGATGTAGTCCGCATCACGCAAGATGTCGAGTTTGTCTTTCGTGATTTCGCCCATTACGCGAATAGCAAGACCAGGACCTGGGAATGGTTGACGCCATACGAGGTAGTCAGCCAAGCCTAATTCAGAACCAAGTTCACGCACTTCGTCTTTGAAGAGGTTGCGCAATGGTTCGATAAGGCCTTTAAAGTCTACAACTGCAGGCAAGCCACCTACGTTGTGGTGAGATTTGATAACTTCTGCTTCACCAGTACCGGACTCAATAACGTCAGGGTAGATTGTACCTTGCGCCAAGAAGTCAACGGAGCCGATTTTACGACCTTCGTCTTCGAATACGCGGATAAATTCTTCGCCGATAGCTTTACGTTTAGCTTCTGGATCTTCAAGACCAGCCAATTTATCTAAGAAACGTTTTTCCGCATCGACGCGGATGAAATGCATGCCGGAATCTTTGAAAGCTGCTTCAACTTCGTCGCCTTCGTTCTTACGCATTAAACCATGATCAACGAAGATACAAGTCAATTGGTCGCCTACAGCTTTAGAAATAAGAGCTGCCGCAACGGAGCTATCTACACCGCCAGACAATGCTAACAATACTTTGCCATCGCCTACAGTGTTACGGATTTCATCAATAGCAGTTTTTGCATAGTTTGCCATTGTCCATGTACCTGCGAAACCACATACTTCGTACAAGAAGTTGTGAAGCATTTCTTTACCATGTTCAGTGTGCAATACTTCTGCATGGTATTGCATAGCGTATAATTTACGCTCTTTGTTTTGCATAGCTGCTGCAGGGCAGTCTTTTGTATGCGCAACGATTTCAAAACCTTCAGGAACTTTTGCTACATAGTCAACATGGGACATCCAAACAACTTGGTCTTCGTCCAAGCCTTTGAATAATGGGGATGTATTGTCTACTTTAGTAGGTGTTTTACCGAACTCACGGTTATCGGCAGATTTAACTTCGCCGCCCAATGTATGCGCCATAATTTGCATACCATAGCACATGCCAAGAACAGGAATACCAAGTTCAAAAATCTCTTTTTCGATTTTTGGAGAGTTTTCTTCATACACGCTGTTAGGACCGCCTGTGAAGATAATACCTTGCGGCTTTAATTCTTTAATTTTTTCCAGCGCTTTGTTGTATGGATATACTTCGCAGTATACGTGATTTTCACGAACACGGCGCGCGATCAATTGGTTATATTGACCACCAAAGTCAACAACAATTACAAATTCCTTGTTTTCCATGCCTTCCTCCATATGCATCTTTGTGAAAGTATATTCACTATTATTTATGCCCATACATTTCTGTACTGGGGAGCGCGTTTTTTCGAGCAAAACGCGATTTTTTCATTACAGTTTATTATACCATACGAAGTATATGGACTCCATAGATTCCGTATAAAAATTATATAAAACTTTTAAATGTTCGGATTTTTAAAACACTTAAGGTTCAGATTTTTACATTCCGAGATCTGACTATTACTCTTTGGCCTCTCCCGTTTTCTGACTACTACTCTTTTGAGTCTCCCGTTTATGCATCTTCACGGCCCCAACGGGACAAATCGAATAACAATCACCACAGCCAATACAACCTTTACCGATATTAAATCGAGTTTTTCCTTCAGTGATGCATTGAACAGGACAATCCTCAGCACAAGCACCACACTTAACACAAGTATCATCAATAGTAAACTTTAAATTCCCCATTCTACATCACCTCCTATGTATTGCTTATCCATTAATAGCTAAGAACTTAAATAATTTCAACGCCAATATTCCTAGGACAACGCTGACTTACCTGCGTCACCACTGACATTTTTACATCCATTCCTACGTCAAATATATACGTATTTTCTAGATACTACCAGTTAAAAATATTTATTTTTAACTGGTAGTATCTCAAATATAAACATATCTAATCCACCCGGAATTAAAGTAATTTACTTTTATTTAGCTCATTATTATGTGCAATGGCCGAGTAGATGGCTTTTGCCACGCCTTGGTGGTTATTGTCTGTCGTTTCGTAGCGTGCCGCTTCTTTAATATTCGGTTTAGCATTACCCATAGCTACACCAGCGCCTGCGAATCGCAGCATAGATAGATCGTTTTCACTGTCCCCTAGGGTCATCACTTCGTCTGGGCTAAAGCCCCAGTGTTTCGCTAAGGCTTCTACGGCTGTTCCCTTTGTAGTGTGTGGCAATACAAATTCTAAATTGCCTTCACTGGAGAGCAATACATCATAAAATCTTTCACGGCCTGTACCATCGTGAGATAGTCCTTGGTATTCATCGCGCAAGTCTTGCAAGATACGTTGGCGCATCGGCTCATCACCGTAGAATATTTGAATCTTCTCAGGACCTTCGTCCAAAGCTTCCATATGAGCTAGTAAATCACATACCATCGTACGGGTAGCTAAAATAAAGGGACGAATATTAGGTCTAAAAAAGAAATTAGACTGTTCTACTTCACATTCGGACATAGTCACCTTAGCCGCTTTATCACTTTCAGCAAGAGCATAGTGATCATGAGTCTCACCAGGCAGATGTTCCTTGTTTACACCAGTACATGCGCTTAATCGTTCCGGTGTAATGCATCTAGACGGCGGATACATACCAAAGATCTGGTCTTTCACATAGGCCTCTACATAGACACCATAGGTTAAGAGTTTACGCAACAAGTATAAGGCTTGTTCCTTATCAAAGTTGACGTGGAATAGACTGCGGTTTTCATCCTTGTCCATCACATAGGCGCCATTGGTACACATGAAATAGCGCAAGCAAGGCAACTTTTCGATGACATCATTCATCTCGTTCCAGGCACGACCAGAAGCGATAGCTACGCGAATGCCGCTTTCACGAGCAGCACGAATGGCTTCGATAGCATCCTCAGGAATGGCCTTTGCATCGTTTACTAGAGTCCCATCAACATCGGATGCTATAAATTTAATGGGTTTATCACCGGTGAGACCTATATAGTTTTTAATTTGTAATGTTTCAGTTGAAGACATAAAGCCTCCTTTAATACGGTATATAAATGGATAGATATTATTGTAAAACAGTAGTACAGTAATATTTAGACAGTATAATATTTAGGCGTTGTAATATTTAGGTGATGTAAAACATAGAATAAACAATAAAAATTAAGTTATGAAGATCAAGATTTGCAGTTTACCGTCCTAATATCTCTGTAAAAATACATAAATAGGAAGCGACATAGATAGAAAGCGAGATTATATGCGTATCATAATGGATCGAGATGCAGTTTGTGCAGGCGATGATATGAATCATCATCGCGAAAAATTTACCGTACCTGATGATATCACCATTGCAGGTTTATTTAAATTTCTTGAGTTAAAATATATTCCTGTCATCTTTGGGAATGACGTGGTCTGGGCACTCTATCATCACAAAGATGAACAAGGAGCTTATTTTACTAGGATTCAGAGCTACATAAATGGAAACATTTCATTATCATCTATTATCAATAATTCCGAAATAGAACATGAATTCTACTTACGATATTACAGCCATCCTGATATATATAGAAAACGCTTTATTTAGTCGTATTAAATTCAGCTACGATTTCTTCTAGGATAGCTGGGTTTTCTACGAGTCGTAGTAAAGCACCACCGATAATATTAGCACCATCGATGATGGTTTGTTCAATGGTTGGTTCTAGCATGGCAGCGGCGAATTCTTTAGAGTGGCACACTTTTGGATCCCCAACGAGGCGTAATTTAGGATGAAGTGCCGCACATTGATAGCTTACATTGCCAATATCGGAGCTACCGCCGAGGGCCGCCGGACCAGGTTCAAAATCGAGGCCCATATCTGCCATTACCTCTTCAATGAGCGCTGTACCACGATGGTTTTGGTTCATATCATCATAAGGATTACCATAAAACTCAACATCTACTGTTGTACCCGTACAAAGGGCAGCACCTTCAAAGATTTTTTTAATCTGTTCAGATAAACCATTCAAATAGTCACGTTCTGTATGACGCACGGTGACCTCTAATTCACCATATGGAGGAATGACATTGGACGCAGTACCGCCAGCGATGATCCATGTACCGATGCGCGTTTCAGGGCGTACTTGTTGGCGCATCATATCCATAGCATGAATAGCGAGTTGTACGCCGTTCACCGCATTGACCCCATTCCAAGGCTCGCCTGCTGCATGGGCCGGTTTGCCGTGGAATTTAGCGCGGAAACAATCGAGGGCTAAGAATTGTGAATTAGGACGCGTTTCCTCTCCATCGAGGTGAACCATGATAGCAAAATCATAGTCTTTAAATACGCCGGCATTGCACATATCTACCTTGCATCCCATCGCTTCTTCGTCTGGTGTGCCGATGATATCGATATCCATGTTGAAAGCTACGCCGTCTTGCTGCATTTTACGGAGTGTTAATGCCGCTAGTATGCTCATGGCACCACTCGCACAGTGGCCGCACGCATGACCCACTTCAGGCAATGCATCGTATTCACATAAAATTGCCAAACGACCTTGAGGGTTGTCTACTTTTACAACCGAGGCCTTAAAGGCTGTTGGTAAGTTACAAAATTCATAAGTTACATCCATGCCATGCTTTTCGAGGGCCGCACCAATAGTTTTGACAGACTCAAATTCTTGACTAGAAATCTCAGGGTTCTTAGCTAATGTATAATTCACCGCAAAAGCATCAGGGGCAAAGCTTTTACAAAGATCTGAAAAGATATGTGTAAGGGACATATGGCCTCCAGTGATAAATTAATATATATAAATTAATATAACAATCTAGGATATTCTTAAATTAACATAATCATTAAGGGTATTCTACCTCGTAAATCACAAGGTTAAGTAGAAACATCTTAAAATATGAAAGTCATGTATTCTTAATTATACAATGTTATTGCCTATTGGTGTAAAATTCCGTACAATATAAACAGAAATGTATAAACCATGTATATGGATGTTTGAGGAGGATACTATGTTTAAGTTCAAAAAATTGACAGCCATCGCCCTCGTAGCGGTAGCAGCAATGGGTTTATTGGCTGGTTGTGGCAATGAAAAACCAAAAATGACACAACAAGAAGGTGTATTGCGTGTAGGTTCTGAAACTACATTCCCACCATTCGAATTTACTGAAGGCGAAAAATACGTTGGTTTCGACGTTGATTTGTCCGAAGCAATTTCTAAAAAAATCGGTCTAAAAATGGAATTCAAATCCATGGGCTTCGATGCTTTGATTCCAGCTGTTCAATCTGGCGATATCGACATGATTGCTGCCGGTATCAACGCTACTCCTGAACGCGAAAAAGTATTAGACTTCTCCGATGTATACTTTGACCAAGGTGGTTTCATCACTGTTGTTCGTAAAGACAACACTACAATCCACAACATGGATGAATT
>ERZ791920.849-NODE-849-length-21359-cov-5.947662_pt1 | contig 21359 bp, 20 predicted proteins | sample MGYA00510136_ERZ791920 | MGnify/ENA primary metagenome ERZ791920 (study PRJEB30046, sample SAMN00792066) | human gut metagenome | study: EMG produced TPA metagenomics assembly of the A metagenome-wide association study of gut microbiota in type 2...
ATAGCAATTTCGAATTGTTTTTACGTGTGCCAAGATAAATACTTTTTTCTAAATAAGCGGCATAAATCAAGCACTTTATTTAATTATTCTTTCATTTCCAGTCCTAAAACTCCCTGCTTATAGGGGAAAGCAAAGCCTTTCTTGAAGAAAAGAACAAAAAAATTACCGATTTGTTTTGGAGATTATAAAAAAACATCTATCTTTGCACCCGCAATCGAGAAATGATGGCGGGATAGCTCAGCTGGTTAGAGCGCATGATTCATAATCATGAGGTCCCCGGTTCAATCCCGGGTCCCGCTACTAAGCCGAAAGGCTTGTAAATTAGGCAATTAGGAGGCTTCCACTCTTGGTTGTCTTTTTTGTTTATAAAGGCATTTGCACAGATTTTGCACGAATTTCGATGTAAAACACTGATAATCAATGAAAACGTAAGATAATTCTACTTTAAAATCTCTTTCTTCTGTTTTCTTTTCATTGCTTGGTTTTATTTAGTAATACATGGAGTTTCTGGCTGAGTTGAGGCTTTTTGCACAAGAAATTGCACAAATAGATACGAAAAACGAGATAAGCTACACACCGGTAGTTATCTCGTTTAATCGCGACAAAATCAAATAAAAGACAAAAGCCTTATTATTTCACTTCGTTACATTACAGCGGACTCTTAACAATCAACTTTATCAGTAATCAAAATTTCCTCAGTTCCTTTATCAACCAAAGGTTTGAGAAGTTCTGATTCACTAATAGCCGCCAAATCATTCTTTTGCAGAATTTCATCTACCGCCAGTCCACTCACACAAGAACATGGTGACTTTTTCAGATAAAGACGTGTCTGATAGTTTGTACTATGACGTTTCATCAAACAACGCTTCTCCATGTAACGCAAAAATTCCTTTATGTTTATAGGAATAAAGCAACACTCATCATTATTCTCATTCTCATTTTCACAATATGCTCTATACTCCTGATATAAATCTTGAAGTGACACATATTCCCTTTCTGATTGAAAGACATTGCAATCATACATGAATTGCTCAAGACTTTGCTTCCCATCCAAAGTAGACTTAGGCAAAGTACGATTCTTAACTCCAACAGTGTTTTTTGTATTGACTCTGTTGTTACCAATTTGAACATAATTTTTCATTGCTAAAAAAATTAAAATTAATAAAAATAAAAAGGTATCTTCTTCCTATGAATTCAATTATTTATGAATTGATGTAATTTGTTGCTGATTAAAGTTCCTCATAAATAATAGAATCTGTTCCGCACAGAAACTCATTCCTGAACCTTGTCCCACTACAATAACATTTTCAGTTATGGAAGCAATATTCTTTTCTAAAGAAACATTGACTTCCAATTCGCTTGTACCATTGCTTACTCTTAAATTGTGATTCATACTTATTAAATATTTAATTAAAAAGATAAAAAGTATCTCCTTTCTGTTATTAAAATCCATATTTTGCAGCTATTTCAAATAAGCGGTCAGTGTTATATAAGTATTTACTTCTATCTTTAGAATACTCATCATCCGCTTCATCATAGTCGTATTTTGGATAAAAGCTACTGACTTGATGAAACAATTCACGACCTTCATCACCAAAAAGATTTTTAATTATGCAACAGATAGCAATCCAATCCTTTTGTATTAGCGTGATGTCTTTTTTTTCTTCAATTACTCGTTTCAAAAGTCTCTCAACTTTTTGAGTTTTACTCAATGGAGTAGCACTTGCGTAATCCATATTTGTCGGACTTAAGAAAAACTCTTCCAATGACATCGTATTCTTATCAATATTTTGATGAGTTTGATTAGAATTATGTACAATATCTGTTTTTTGATGAAATCTCGACTGTCTTATTTCGGGCACCTTCTCTAATGTACGTGTATATATTTCCACATCAGGATTAGCATAAGGATATTCATCATAGGAATAAAATCGTAATCGTCCTATATCGCTGCAACTTGAATCAACGACAATTCCCATATCTTTAAACTCTTGTTCAAGCGCATTAAAATGTAGTTTGTGATTTCTGTAATCTTTATAAGGAATGATACAGAACAGTCCCTTCCCACTTGCAGACAAACCACAATACATTATATAAGATAACTTACTCAACTTCTTCTTGAGCTCTTCCATATCGGATATTGACGGATTGTCTTTTCCGTCAATATCAATACAGATTAGATTTGTAGGTTCTACCAAACAATCTGCTTTCCGCTTAGAAAAAACACCACTCGGAGTAATAGCAGGCAATTTACTTTTCAAAAATTTACGTTCTTCTTCATTAGAGGAAGCACGAATATCGTTTATATATGGAGTATATTTATTTTCCAATAGCAACCACTCCCAAAGGTTGATTGTTTTTATAGGAGTGGTTGATAAACGATGGCTAAACATTGAGACTTTAATCTTCAGCATACTTTCTAAATATAAGTTAGTTTTTGATTTTCTTCAGTGCTCTTTCCAACTCATCTGCTATTCTTTTGTCTTCATCATCTGTAGCAGGAAGCATCTTTCTTTCACAAAACACCCAGGTTGCATTATCAGTAGCATTACGTTTCACTTCGAATTTCAACTGTTCTTCAAGACGACTTAGAAATACTTGTTTACTAGTAGCCCCATAACGATTCTCATCACAATAGTCTTTATATTCAGAATATAGAGTTTTCGAGTCAGTATGATTAGAAGAACGTTGATAATTATATGCATCCATAAATAAAGCAATGCTATTACTATTTCTTTCAATACGTTTACCTACATTATCAATGTGTGCGGAAAAAGTGAATCCTTTTTTTCCTTTTTGTAAAATCCTTCCCAATCCCTCCAGTACCCAATTGAAAACTCCACTTAGTTCCTCTTCAATAATTTCTTTTGCCAGATTTGGATTCTTTTTCCATTCTGGAACCGGTGCATTGAACTCTACGTACATGAATTTTCGAAAAAATCCATGAGATTGCTCCAAGTCTTTGTTCGATATTAAATTGGCACTGAACATAAAGCGACAATAGTTTGATACGGTTATCGGCTTTCCATAAGGAGAACGGGCAGCAACTGGGTCACAGCTAAACAACTGTTTTACCATTTCGGATTCACTATTCTTGATTCCTATTTCGGAACAAGCATTTAAGAGGAATTTTTCAAGCTCTGCCCGATAATATCCGTTGGCCTCAGTTAAACGATTTAAAGAAAAATGACATACATTCTCCGCCCCAAGTAAAGCAGTGACAATATCAATCAAAACGGATTTTCCATTTGCACCGCTTCCCAATAAAACGAGGCATTTTTCCCACCTCAGATGCTTGGCAAAAATATAGCCGATATATTCGGCAACAACCATTCTTGCCTCTTTTTCCGGAATAACTTCATCCAGAAATTGCAAAAACTTAGGCGCTTTTGCATTAGGGTCATATTCAAATGATAATTGATATGTCAGCCGGTCTTCCGGTGAGAACGGACGTATTTCATAGCTTCCGTTTTCACAAACAAAAGTTCCATTTTTAAGGTTAATCATAACTTTTTGAACACTCTGTTTTTTTGGAGGCATCGCGGCAGTAGCTAAGAACTGCTTATACAACACATCTTGTATTTTAACCTTTGCCACTTGAAAATGGGGCAGACCACTTTTCTCCGCAACGGCAGAAAGATAGTGCTTGACAAGTCCTTCAGGAAGGATTTCCCAATAACAACCATTATAATAGTATGGTGTTTCATTCATGACACCCAAACCGAACTTTTTATGTTCAGTTATACTCATCAAATTTTCAACAACAATAGTCAATTTTGATTCTGTTGAAGGGTCAATTTCTTTTAAGGACCTTTTTATCTCCTTTTTTCGTTTCTCATCATTGGTTTTCGTGAACTCTTCACGCAATTCTAGAATATAAGATTCTGTATCCTTTCCGGCATAATATGCGAGAAGAAAATCAATCTTTTCAACTGCGTCAAGAAGACTTTTAAGTAAACTGTACTGTTCTAACTCCCTCATGTACCGCGTACAATAACTAACAAACTCTTTACCTACATTGCCAGTTAATACATCGTCTGTACTTTCGACTTTTTCTAAGCCATTAACATATTCGCAACTCATAATTTATTTATTTTTATGACTCATTTTTTGGGTCTTGTTAATAATCAATTCATTAAGATGTTTCTCATCATCAGCGTAAATATCGCTTTCGCACCATTTGTCAAGTTCTTCCGGAATGAACAATAATGTATTACCGCTTTTATAGAAGGGTATTCTTCCATAAGATGTAAGTTTATACAATTTGGATTTGCTCATTGGAAAGCCTGTCTTTTTTAAATAGGCCAGTGCATTTTCCGTACTTAAATATTTGGGAATTTCCTCCCTTTTCTCTATATTTGTACCCAGTAAATTTATTATCAAATCTACTTTTTCTGACAACTTCATTACAGCAGCAGGTAACGAGTCAAATGTGATTTCTTTTTCCATATACATTGCATATTTATTATTTGCCTGCAAATATTGATTTTTAAATTTGCAGAAGTTGGCAGAGTTATTTTTCGACCAAGTTTTAAACATATTTTAACCACACGCAATGAGAGATACAGACGATGACTTTTGGGATTTAATGAAAGAACTTGATTTTAAATTTGAAGAAAAATTTAAAGTCAGTCTATCCGATTATGATAAAGCGGCTCAATATATAAACGATGAATATTTTAAAAAGAGGAGTTCTAATAATGCAGAATTGAATGATGAGGGAAAAACTGAAGAAGTCTCTCCACGCACATTGAGATATTATTGGTCAAGAGACAAAGACAAAAAGACTGATAAAGAAAATAATGATGAACGGCCTAATCCCAGAAAATTGGATATTATCTGTGTCAGTATGGGATATGACAATTGGAACTGTTTTAAAGAAATCACCCGTAGAGCAATAAAAATAGACAGTTACTTTGACCCTAAGGATTTCAAAGTAGAAAACATGGCAGAAGGATATACTTTTAGGTTTGGATGGTTTCCACAATACTTCGTCGAATTAAAATATTTAGGCAACTATATATTTGAAATTACATCGCGGTCCTATAATTTACGGCAACGTTTTCAACTCGGACAGAAAATAACCGCTTATGGTTTCGGTTTAATCTACGCCTATGAAGTTTGCCGTTATAAGGAAGAAATGCCAAATGGAGAGAAAGAGACATGTATAAATAAAGAAACAGAAAATAAAATATCCGCAAGTGGCTGTTCATTATACCCTGGAATTTTCTTCAAACCCAAAGATTACAAAATAGAAGATAACCACTCAGCCTTGATTATTTGTAGTTAAAGCTATAATAATGAACAAAATGAACCTTTTTATAGAACATTATTTTTTTTATTTCATATATCATATATTTTTCTTTTTAAAAAATACTTTTTCTATAATACTATTCATTTTGTTCATTATGTAATATTTTTCTACTTATAGTTTATTCTTCCATATTTGAGATATACTCATGCTTCTTTATACCGATATTAGAGGCAAGAGAAAAGCTCAATACGTGAGACGAAAACAGCCTCATTTTTGGTATGGGGAAATAATAATCTCACATCTATTTGGAAGCGAAAAGGACATGCAGAAAATCGTTTACTCTTGTGAGAAAACTGTTGCGTTTCGTGAGCTTCATATCGCCTTCTCCCCAAAGTAGCCACCTTGCGTTGATAGACGGAAAGGCAATCAGTATCTTTTGCACCATCCAGATAGTAGGGAGTTCATTTCTGAATAAAATGTTCATCAGTATAGTAAAAGACAATCCCGTTCTTTGACAAAAATCAGGAACGGAAAGAGATTTTTTTTCGGCAACCTGTTTGATTCTAGCTTGTATGCCACCATTCAGAACATCCCAAAAGGACAAAGGCAAATTGATGTTCTTTATATGAACCGCTTCTTTGAATAACGGTGCAATCTCAAATGGCGAATGTTTGGATATTCCGCATCCTATCTCTGTAACTAAAAAAGTATATTCCGAATGTTGTTCTGCATATAGTAGAAAATCATCAATATGTTTTTTAAGATTCTCAATGTGTTTGGAAGGTAGCGCATAGGTCTGCCCCTGTATTCCCACAGCCTGCCCCATAATAGCTCCGAATTTCATCGCTGTTGCTGCGGCATTTCCATTATGTACACCGTTTGAGTTTGAACCGAACACGAATATTTCATTTGTTTTCAGCTCCGTAATGTTATAAGGGGTAATTCTGTTATTCATAATTTTAAAATTTTGAGTATAAAAAATCCTCTCATTGCATAAGCAACAAGAGGATATTATTTTGAGTTGATATTAGTTCAACGAAATAAGATTGATGATTTTGTTTCCATTATCAGCAATACTGTTGATTACAACTTCATCTGATTCTGTGATAGTTCCTACAACATTGGTACCGTCCGAATATCTGAAACCGGTGAATGCGATATTAGAACTTTCAGAATTTGCCGAAAGACTTTGTATTTCATATTCCGAAACTTGAAATTGCGATTCCTGATAATCTTTCATTGTTGTTTTTGAGAACATGGTATTGTTTAGAATATACCATGCTTTGCTTGTACGAATATTTCCGATATTCACATACTTGTCCAGTTTAACACATTGCTCTCCGTCAAACTCCAAATTCCCATTTATTACGACTGTATTACGTACATAATTTGGCGTAAATGCCCAGTAGTTATTATCTTCCGGTATTGTACAGATTATTTTTTCTTTCAAATCATTAATACCGACTGTTTCATATTTGATAATCGTATTGTCACGAACCGAATATAAATCACCACTAAAGATGAAAGTATAAGTATCTGTAATCGGATAGATTTTACCACCCGGACATTTGACACGACAATTAAATTGCTGCTCGTTTCCATTCCAGTATACTACAAATCCATCACCTGTTACCGAAAAATTATCAAAGCGTATATCATCCGGCAACAAAGCCTCAATAGTCATTGTTTCAGGTGACAACTTCAAAACCTGATTACCTTTCAAATAGCCCTTGTAATAGATATTACCTTGTTTATCTGTGGAAATGTTATCATTCTTATCAGGTGTTGATACGTTTTCCGGAAACCTATATAACTTTTCGGTTTCTTTATTCAAGAGCATTGCGTAGTATGTATCTGCACCATGCGGCTCACTTGGGATAGCTATGTGTGTTGGGTCGTCACTATGTGAGTTATACCATTCTTGCATTATCCTATTTGTATCATACCAATCAGGAAACATCAATAATACATTATCTGATAATTTATTGATTTCATAGATGTTCAAAACATTTGTTTTGCCGTCAGAACCTGTGATTATTAATTTGGATTCATTGCCATTTTGGTCAATTTTCCACACTCCACCAAAAGTTCCAGACTCCCCAGAACGAGTATTAGTACCTTCTTTCGTATAAATCATCTTTGCATCGCGAACATTTACAGAGGAAAGATGCTTGTAAATTTCATTACGGTCAAATTCCTGATAGTTCCCACTTTTTTCGCAACTTGACAGCATTGTTCCAAACAGAAACAAACTTAAAACGAAACAATAATTTTTCTTCATAATTACCAGTATTTATTCCATTCTTCCCGCCCACACAGAAGAAGTTTATAAAATGCGAAAGCGTGAGGGCTGCTAACTTATTTTACGGAATAGGCTCTGGTAAAACCCTTGAACTAAAACAAGCAACAGTCTCCCCACGCCATATATGGATATGACGCGAGAGATGCTAACTTATTCCCGTTCGTTAATAGTTTACCAGACTTTATTCCGGAGAATCAGTTAAACACTTTCGTGTACCTTAAATTTCTAATATGTCCGCCATGTTGCCATGACGATGCAAAATTAGAAAAAATAAGGCACATCACAAAGTTACATCTCATAAAGAGACTGTTGCAGGTTACAAAATTAGATATTCTTATTCATTCAGCATTTCATCAATGGCGAATTCGTGAAGTTCATGCTCCAGCTTCATTTCTTTAAGCCGTTCTTCTTTCTTCTGAAAATAATCATCGCCCAAACCTTTTTCTTCGAGTGCCTTGTCGAATTTATCAAGTATTTCATCTGAAACACATTCTTCATCGTCATTATCGATTGAATCGTCCAATACAGCAAGCATATCCTCCATTGTGTATTTCTGTTCTTGTGAAGAAGTATCTTCCGTTAATGAAAACTCTGTATCATCCTCACAATCAATATCCGGCCCTAACATATCTATAAGCTCATCGATTGTATAATCTTTGTCTTTAAAAGAATCTTTCGTATTTTCTTCTTTGACAATCGGCTCTTGAACACCGGTTTCCTGTATGCTTTCTTTTTGAGCAGACATTTTAGTCTTTGGTGCTTTCTTTGAAGATTTCTTTTTAGTCTCTACGACTTCGGCAGTCACCGCTTGTTCTTCTTTTACTTTTTTCTTTCGTGTCATAACTTTATTTATTTTGACAATTAGTAATATTCCGAATAGTTGAATTTTCGGTTAATACATATATCCTCTTTTTTACCGGAATATAAAAGAAAAAGGTATTTTAACTATATTCTTAACCAGAATTAAGCTCTCGCACCGGTAATTTTGCATAAAGAAAGCCCGATTCCCCACCAAGCAAGAGAATCGGGCAGAATATTGAAGCTGCCCCAATATAGCCTATATACAAGCCTTAAAAGCTCAATAAACTCGCATTTCTGACTCTGTTTTCAGACTCCAAATCGGCAAGATATATCTCAGTAGTGGTTATACTTGTATGACCCAACATAGGTGATATAATAGACACCGGAACGCCCTCGTTTCTCAATACGGTAGCATAAGTATGTCTGGCGACGTATGTCGTTATCTTGCCTATATTTAATTTCTCACCGATAACCTTCATTCTGTCATTTATATGTTTGGTGAGATTCTTCTTTTTCTTCTCATGTTCCCAAGCATCATCACCGGCTTTCATAAAAGGAAATATATAAATACTCTTTCTCGGATTGTTCCCCCACTTTTCAATAATAGACTGCATTTCAGGAGTTATCGGTGCATAAATCCGTTTTGTGTCACGAGTACGGTCCTTTGTCTTTTCACGAATAAACGAAATTTCCCCGTTTTGAATGTCAGAGAATTTAAGGTTTATCAAATCGGCAACGTTAATACCGTTACAGAAATAGATGAATAGCCATAAGTCACGATAAAACTCTGTGAACTTGTTACCGTCCGAATAATTGGCGATAGCTTTGAGTTGTTTCTTGTTGAGTGCTTTTTTCTTGCCTACACCTTCTTTTATCTGGTATTTACCTCTCCCGAAAGGATAATCAGCCTCTCTAATCACTCCGGCAGATTTGGCAATATTCATGATAGCACGAATATTTCTCATGTTGATAGCCAAAGTTGTCTGACTTACTGTTTTCAGGCAGAATTTCTCAAAATCACGCAGCCACTCAACTGTAATATCCCTAATTGGTACATTATTCCTTTTATACCGCTTAATCAATGATAGCGTACTTTGATAAAAAGTCTTGGAACCAAACTTGTTGTTTTCATCCAGTTCTTTTATCTTGGCTTCAAGCATTTCATTGATAGTACCGCCGATATTTTTTCCAAGTCTTGTATTCAGACGGTCAAAAGAGAAAGTTCCGCGTTCGGCCAGATATTCCACATTCTTTAGAATACGGCTGAGTTCCTTCCCAATTTCTTCCTGAATATCTCTGCACTCTTTGGACTTGCCTTCAAGCGCTTCTTCAAGTTCTTCTTTTGAAGTCAAGCAGATACCGACTGAATAATACTTTGGTTTGCCCTGATAATACACTTTGATTTTTACCGGATAAGTACCTTCTTTATTAATGGTGCGAGTGTCGAGTACAACCGACACAACAACGCCGTTTTTAATGATTTTAATCATGATGTTTGAATTACTTGTAAACGGAATTGTTTACCGGTAATATATCCCCCAATTTTTAGAATTATAAGTTAAACGGGACTTTCAAAAGACATTTACAGGCATTTTCAAACAACGTTTGCAACCACTACCCCCTAATAAAGTTATGCAAACACACTAAAGTTATATACTCAAATATTTACTTGCAGATTCAATATATTAAATAAAAAAAAGCAGTATCCTTTCCGGACAAATGTGTGTGAGGATTACCCTCTCGCTTGACATTTACTAAGGAATTTTCCTTTCATTACTTTATAATTTATATATGCCCAGCGTATTAGTGAGTTACCCAATTCAGTAACTAAACTACTGCCATACTCAGATACTACTTCTTATTTATTCATAGGTAGGTCTATATTCTTTCTTTGTTAAATATCGCTCCAAATTTACACTTTTATTCCAATTAAAAAACCAATAATTACTTTTATTTATCTCAGTCCAAATTTCTCCAGCTTTTTTTCTATCTACTTTTCTTGCAGATTCTATAATGTCTAATTGATCTTTTTTTTCAATATAAGGGCATACAATCCAATCAAAATAAAGCATAGCTAACTCCGCGCTTTTTAAACTATCATGCGTTTCTTCGTATCTCCTTTTTACTTCACGAATAATTTCCTCTTTTATCTTATGAAATACAACTTCATCCTTTATCACATATAGAATTGTACAAATTTGAAAATAGTTTAATTCCATATAACACTGAGGACTTTTATCTACATATAAACCAAATAAATCCTTGATAATTGATAGGTCAAGTTTCCTATCCAACAAACAGCTTATTACAATAAGAATATTTAACACTTCAATATTTGTATCTCCTTTACGATCTTGAAATCTATAAATATCAAAACAACGCTTTACTTCTCTATTAATTTTATCTTCTACTTCTAATTTCATATCTCTTGACATACCAATCATTGTACCTATTGATAATTGGATTATACGACATATTTTAAATGAGGCAGTAGCACACATATCCAAAGAATAAACATAAAAACTTATATCCAATATTGTTAAAAGAATATTAGTATCAGGAAAAAAAGTACCTTCTTTTATTTTTGATATAAACGTACCCTTTAGTAAACGAACAATTAACCCTAGCAGATGCCTATTCAGCGCATCATAAGATACGCTATATTTATGAGCCAATGTACGAAATTGATGTAGAAATAAATTTGCAACTTTATATGGTTTACTTATACTTCTAAACTCGCCTTCTTCGGTTATGACATATTTGTCAACAAATGAAGTAAACATCAATAATAATTCTTGTCGCGCACAGGTTACATTAGTCGGAAATGGCTTTTCTTGAATATTTGTTTTAGATTCATTAATATACAATTTATATATTTCCAATTGTTCCTTAAAAACATCAAGAATCAAACTCAATGTTTCTTTTTTATTAGCAAATATAAAATGATCATCTACATAGCGCCGTATTTCATAATCGGACCCCAATTTTAAATTCTTTTCCCTTAATATATTAAGAACATTAAGATCTATACGCTGAAAGATAATCTCTGCAAAAATTCTGGAAACTTCTGGTCCTACTAAAATTCCATTTGTTTCGTTATAATTACTTCTTTGCATTAATTTATCAAAGGTTGTCTCAAAAGATATGGTATCAATATTATTTTTGGCACACTCTTTACCTTTTATAGCCCACGCTATAGAGTGAGTATAAATATGATAAAAACAACTAGCAATATCCATATTCATCATAAAATGGAACTTTTGTTCTAGTCTTAACAAATCCATTTGTTGGTGAAATTTAAAAATCATATCAATTGTCCTATAAGTGAAATAAGAACGATATATAGGAACTTCTTTATCTTGAATTTCATCCTCTAACTCCACTATCTTTTCCTCTTTATCAATTACCTTTTCTGCACTTTCCAAATTAAAAGTACACTTTGCTACATTATGTATATGTCGTAATGAATATGGACTAATATTGCAGAGATGTATCATTAACAGTTCATAATGTTCATATAAATCCACAAAATCAAGTTGAATTTTCGGATGCATAATACTTAGTAATCGACTTTTAATCCCACCATTCTTCTTTATTGTATAGTTAAAGGGAATTGTCCATGTGTTTGAAAAAGAAAACTGATGATTAAAAATCGCTCTTAACTTTTCATCCAACATATTATAGTAAAAACCACTATTGTCCAATAATAAAGGAATTTCATAGGGAAGCATTTCTGTTAATAAAGCTCTATACTTATTTTTAACTATAGGAGTGTCATTCATAGCCAACATTTTTTTATTTCACAAAGTAATTTGGAATGAAAATAATGAGACACATGATTTTCAAATCCAAAATAAAAAGAATACTTAGACAATCTTTTTTTTTGTTCTTTACTCAATAAAGAAGACAGTTTATATCCAAATCTGCCTTTTTTACAGTGCAACATCTTATTATAATATAAATTTAGCTCTCGAAGTTGCCTTTCTTTTTCTGATTCACTTATCATTTTATAATTAAAATAAACCCCTGATTTTATGGGAGTTAAATCAGCAACATTACCAACTGTGAAATTCCCAGTAAGATATTTTATTCTATTAACAAGCATATCATAATTTTCATCATGAATAAATCTTACAAATGCCTTTGTTAATTTCGTTTTTATCACTTCTACCTTATTTTCAGCAATTGATACCAATAATTCATTTTTTTGTTTCCTATTTTTTCCTATTTTTTTTAGAGAAAAAGAATATCCTAAATAACTAAACTTCTGATTTGAAGCCAATTTCGTTTCATCTAAAACATAAGATTTGTCCTGATTTAAAGTTAATTTCATTTTTTCTAGCAACACAGGGATTGTATTATACACTTCATCTCTAGCTTTTTCACAATTACAAAAAATAATTATATCATCAACAAATCTCGCATAATAGTATACCCCATTAATTCTTTGTACATCCAAATCAAAATACTTCATAAATAATTCTGAAATAGCCGAACTAATACTTAATCCTCTAGGCAGTCCTTTTATAGAACCAATTAAAGGATGAGAAAAAAGATTTTCTAATAATTCTATTGTCTGATATTTCATCTCTATTTAAACAAAGAATAAACCATATTGCACGAAAATTGCACAAATCACCGGAAAATAGAAGAAATATCATGATTACGGATGAAAAAGAAATATTATCTTTGCCCTTGTAAAAGAGCCACTTAAGCAAGAGCATGAAACGCTAAGAAATAGGAAGACATCGGTTAGTGCTCGATTCATAATCATGAGGTCCCCGGTTCAATCCCGGGTCCCGCTACCAAGTCGAAAGACTTACAGAAAAGACGTTTGGAGGGCTTCCACCTCTGGGCGTTTTTCTTTTATACATCAATTGGTGGCAGGTGACGCTAGTTAACGACTTCCTAATTGCCTGTTCTGATTTGACATTAAGTTTATCATCACAAAAATACGAAAAATCTATTTCTTAATAAAGAAATGTATAGAATACAATAAAAAAAACAGCAAATGAATTTCTTCAAATGCTGTTCTTTTCGACTTTAGATATTTATTCTCCAATTATATTTGCTTCTCTCCACCCTACTGCTTGTTTATAAGTATTTATTGCACTCAAAGGAACATATACATTATACATATTTGTTAACGGATAATGTTGTGCATAATCCAGATAAGGAGGAGTTTCACTTTTACAATGAATGTTCTTTGCTCCATAAATGGCACATGCACCAATCCGTTCTACACCAACAGGTATTGTCAGAGTTTCTAATGGGTAAAACTCCCAATCTGGAAAAGGGGGTAAAAGGAAATTCGCAACAGGATAAAAGGCATAAGCAGATATATTTGTTACCCCATTTGGAATTATATAGCTGCTTCCTTGCCCATTCGGTTTATATTCTTTTATTGCTGCCATTGGATAGGCAATTAGAGATGTTTGCTCTTTATTAAATAAAACATTATCCTTTGTAGAATAGCGTGGATTAGTAGCAGAAACAATAAATTCTTTCACATAAGTACCAAATATAGTAGACTCTTGAATTTCAGTAACATTATTCAAATTCAAAGTAGATAGATTCAAGCTAAATTTAACAGAATCACTAATTTTGGTTACACTACTAGGAACAATGTAATTTGAACTAATCTTATCAATTGGATATGCTATTAATTCTGTTTTATTTTTATTGAATAATACTCCGTCTAAAGACAAATAATTGGCGTTATTGTTTGTAACAATATATTCTTTTAAATGTGTTCCAACATTTGAAAATTTCATTTGCGAAACTTTGTCTCCTATGGTAATTGATGTTAAATAAGCATTATCAAAAGCATTGTCTTCAACAGTTATTACACTATTAGGAATTATATAACTTTGGTTTGGTCTAGCCTTTGGATATATTATCAATATGGACTTATCTTTATTGAAAAGCACTCCTTCCAAAGAAGAATAATTAGAATTATCCTCTGACACGACAAATTCAGCGAGTTTATCACATCCCCAGAAAGCGCTTATTTCCATTTTTGAAACGGAAGCGAGGTCAATTCTCACAAGATTGTTACAGCCCCAAAATACATAATCACTAATTTCATTAACGCTATTGGGCATATTGATTTCTGTTAATCCTGTACAAGCATAAAAAGCGTTATTTCCAATAATAGCTGTTTTATTTCCTATAGCGATAGAGGTTAAAGTCGCATTCTCTTCCGCTATTGAATGAGATTCAGCATTTACTATCTCATTAAAGATATAACTCCCAAGTTCTATCACACTATTAGGTAGTATGACACTGGTTAATTTATCACAGTTACTAAACATATACGAACCTACAACATCCCTTTTTGAGTAAAAGATTCCTGTATTAATATAATATGGATTTCCACCTGCAACTATATTAGCGTCTTTGAGATTAAGTTTAGATAAATGTCCCTTCGTTTCGCCCCCATTAACATCTGCACCTGCCATTTCACGGATTAATGCAATATCATCCCCATTAATATCTCCCGTAACAGTTAAATCCGTAATATTAAACTTAACATCATCACCAATCAGACTTGACAATGAACCTGCCTTTTTTACATCAATCTTAGCAACAGTTCCAATAACTGTTCCATTACCACCTTCATTACCAACATTAACACTTTCTTCTTTATCATCCCCACACGCAGTTCCTAATAATGCAATGATAATGACAAAGGAGATATTTTTTAAAGAGCACAATATTCTTTCTTTCATAAATTCTTTATTGCCTAAAAATCAAATACAAATGCTAGCCTAATAAGACTAGCACCATACTGTTAAATCCCAATTATTGTTTTGTGTATGTTATTACCTCTCCTTCACCTTCTTCATCAATATCATCAACTAATACCAGTTTGGAGCTTGTCAGTTCTTGAACGTGCATTGAATAAACATCACTCTCTCCGTTGCTATCTTCTTCCCATATCCAAGTAAAGACCTTACTATTTTCGTCATAGGTATATCTGAAATTGTCTACTCCGTCTTTGTCTAATTGACCATTAATATAAATCGCATCTGAACCTGTACCGTCTGCATTAATAGTCATTACGTCCTTGTACTCCACAGAACTTCTATTCTCTATATTAACCCAAGTACCTACTAATGGAGAATTACTTTCATTTTCACCATCATCGTCACTACTGCAAGCAACAAAATTCACACTCATAATCACGGTAATTATTGCCATTCCAACAATTCTTAATGTTTTCATTTTAAAATAGTTTTAATTATTTACTTACTGGGATTTACTTCATTATCATCCAAATCACCTCCGTTAAAGTTCATATCAACATTCTCACTTTCCATTGGAGTATCTTCTTCCTTAACCCCTAATGAAGAATCTGTACTGCTACCATTTACATTTACGTTAATAGTAGTCATAACATTACGTTTAGCCGTTACTACCTTCTCAAATGTTTGAGTTGCTCCGTTACCTCGCACCCACGTCAATTTTATCGTGAAATCTTCTGTATACTTTTCAACTTCCCAACATCTATAAACATCATAAAATGTATATATGGCAGAAGTCTCTACAGTACTATCATCCGATGATATTTTAATATTGGGGTTAATATCAGTAGAATAGGAATTAGCAGAATAGAGATTATTAACAGAAAGTGTTCCGTCTGTTGGAGGAGTTACTACAAACTTAAGACCGAAAGCTGTACGCTTCAAATCAATATTAGCAACTCCTTCTTTAGTTGGTACATAATCAGTAAGTTCACCATAGAATCTATCTAATTCTGGATAGGCACTAATACCATGACCTTTAATATGTGAATAACCTTCTTGCAACCCAACAAAACGAATAGAGGTAGTAGTAGATATATTAAACTTATTTTCTAAAGTAATACCAAAATTATAGTTGTTATATGACTTTTTATGGAATGGCTCATAATACATATTATTTTCGTGATATAATGTATCAAAATCATCTCGAACCATAGTACACTCGAATTTATACTTATATCCTCCAATCAAAGATATAGTCATATCTTCAACATTGTCAAATAATCCATAAGCATAATTCTGATATGATGAATTATCATCTTTCTTGTAATACACATTAATCCCATATATCCTCTTAGGAATAACTTCGGTTCTACTCAATGGAGTTTCGGAAGTTGAAATAAACTCACCCCCTAAATCGAATGATATAGTATAAGTCTCTTGGTCGTTTTCTTCCTGCTCCTTAGATAGTAATTCATCCTCATTATTACTACAAGAGAATAGAATGCTACTGCCTACAAGAAATAAACCTATTAATCTGAATATCTTCATTATTGCATAATATATTTTGCTTCTATGTTCCTTATAGAAAGCAATTAATAATAATGGATTAGTGTGAGGAACACAGCGAAAACTGCACACTAAATAAGTATTGCTACTTTAAAGATTAGACTATCTGTTTCTTATATATATGTATTGTAGTCGGTGTTCCCTATCGACTGTTATACAATAAAAAAGCGTGGGAACTATCGAATATAACCGTTATGAGGCTCTGGACTGCCCATCTCCAAGTTATAAACAATAGCCCACGCCCTATGAAATTATATAGTCTCCCCATAAACATGAGAAGTATATAACAACACATAAGCGTGAGCGTTCTTGCCTACTATCCTTGGAGATTGAAATTGTCCAGATTTCATAACAGGATAATATTTAAAACGCTCTTCGTTAACTAATATGTCCTTTCAGCCCCAACACATTAGGTATCTGAAATTGGTACAAAGTTACGAAAAGCGTTTGTATTAGCAAAAAGAATATTTATTAAAGCATATAGTTCTTTGCGTTGCTTGAATAAAACGTAAAATGTTTCATCCAAACAACGCAAATAGTATAATATTGGTCATAAAATGTAGGCATATTTATATCCATTCATTAATCTGAACAATATTCACTTCTATTTTTAAGTGAACATATTCTGTTTTTTTCATATATTTGCAAGTACAACTCTAAATAAAACAATTATGGAACAAATCACTATTAATGAAGCTGTTTTCAGAATTAAAATTCTCATAGAAAAAGCTATTAAAGAAGGAGGAATAGAAGCCAAAAACAACTTAATAAGAACTCAGATTCCCATTAATCTATTACACGATGCAGCTAAAGCTTCTTTTATATCCCAAGGGGTAAATCCACTCAGAGTTCGCCCACAATTAGGTGAACATATAGGAGAATTAAAATTAGCAGGCTTCTTCAAATGTAAAGACCAAGACATTTGTTTATTACCCAAACATATTCAAATGCATTCAGAAATTTTGAATTTTGATGGGATATTAAAAGGAGAAAGAGATAAATATGGATTTGAATTCACCGAACATACTCTTTCTGTGAACGTAAGAAGTCAATTAAGTAGTATTGCTAAAAATTTTGACACGTTATATGAAAGAACATTTGCCGAAGCTATCAACCTACATCTTCGTTGTGAAAAAATGGTGTTAGGAGAATTCTATATGATTCCAGTATTTGCTTACGATGATGAAGCCGCACGGAATCATAAAGTCAAGTTTAAAAGTAATCCTCGCGTAATGCAACATATTCAGAAATATATTTATTCCTTCAATGCCATAAATAATAGAAGAATCCTTCTAGGAGAAGAATATAAATATGAAAGAGTCTGTTTACTAATAGTTGATTTTAGTCGACCAACTCCTATTATTTATGACACAGATGAACAATTGAAACATGACAATTTATTACCTTCTAATTCTACTGCCAGCATTAATCAAATGAACTTTCCAACTTTTACTAAGACTTTATTAAAACTTTATGAGGAACGCTTTGGTATTGGGAATTTTATTTGATATTTCCTCATAAGAAAACAATCAATATCATTAAGACTATCCATTGTTCTCAATAAACAAATTTCATCGTTAGTAAGATTTGGAATAGTAAAACGTTCTATGAAATTTTTTTGATAACATGGATAGCCCCCCTCTATAGAAACACTTGTTTTCTTTACATAATAATCCATTATCGAAGAGTTTAAAATCTTTTGAACTACATCAAAATTTTCCTCTTGTGCAATAGGATTTAAAGAAAACAAAGAAGCATTCCTTTGTTTATCAGGATAAATCCCATAACCATTCGTAAATAGCCCTTCACTATGATTATCTATAAGAAATCTAGGGTACTGACTAAATGTGGGAGTTAATATTTTTACTCCTTTTTTATTTAATGTCTGAGTACGTCCATAAGCATAGAATGGTTTGTAAACATGGTTACCCTTTCCTCTATTTTCAAGTATATTTTTTTTTGTCAACAAATATTCATAGCACTTGGGGAATTTTTTCTCAAACTCAGTTTCATCTATTAGAAGAGGTTTATTATCCTTACCTATTCTATATGGAAATATAATCCTCTTCTGGTTATTCTCAATATCTTTTTGGCATTTCATTTCAGATATTTTCACCAATGGTCTAGTAGCTTTTATTTCAATCGTATACTCAACACCATTCTCTATTACATAATATAGGCCATTTTTTTCTTTCAATGGTATGAATGTGTAAGCATCATCTTTCAATGTTGCTATTCCTACACAAATATTAAATAAAGAATTTAATGTGTCACCACTATTTTCAATTGCATATATATTCTTCCTTTCTTCATCACATAAAAGCCGCCATTTTTTTATTGACAAATCTGAATATAGATTAACTGTCGTCTTTATATTTTTCAAGAATGTAGCAGTTTTTTCTCCTTCCTCTATTTTATCGTATTCTATACCTTCATTATATTTCTTATTAAGAAATGTAATAGCTGTATATGTTTGAACATCAAAAACTTTAGTACAGCTAAAATCGATAATTTTATACACACATTTTTTACTTTGAAAGAATGCTCTTAAATACTCTCCTGATAGAGAAGTAAAGTAATTATTAGGAGTGATATAACCTAATTTTCCATTTTCCTTTAATACTTTTAATCCTAACTCAAAAAAAGCAAAGTATAAATTATATGTACCAAGCTTTGTTGTTTCCCAATTATTTAACAAATAATCTCTAACATTTTCATCAAGGTCTTGAAATTTAACATATGGTGGATTTCCTACTACTACATCAAATTTCATTTCCCATTTTTTTTTCAAACTATCAGCAACATGGATATTAATGTCTTCTTCGACAACAATTTCATTATGAATAAGACCAAATAAAACAATAAGTAGTTTACATCTTTTAATGTTATAATCCAAAATATCAACACCATATATATTATCCTTGATACATTGTATTACTGTCTTTTTATGATTACTTACATAGTATTTTAATAATCCAAGAATAAATGCACCGCTACCGCAGCTTAAATCTATTACCTTATTGTTATATTGAGGATTAACAGTCTCAATTATATAATCAACAATATATGATGGCGTAAAAAATGCACCATTTGTTTTTCTATCCTTTACAGGTATTAACAGTTCCATATCGTTCGTTATATCTTCAAACGAATAGTGATTAAGTTCTTCAATACTTTTAGATAGTGATTCGGAAGCAATATAATTATTAAAATATTCAACTAAAAATGCACTTTGTGTGTAATCCAAGTTATTAACTATAATATAATTATATATCAGCTGTTTCTCAATTTCCTCAATTGAGAATCTTTTAAGTAAGGTACTTATATTTATTTGACTATTTTTTCTCATGTGGCAAAGTTACAACAAAAAAAACATTTTATACCTCTATATCGAATGGAAAGAGAAACCGTTGTTCCTCTTTCCATATAAACTAAAAACCTAGACATTCATAAGTTTGTAGAATTTCCTCTTGCCTTAACCCTAAATATCTCTTAGTGATAGATATACTAGAATGATTAAATAATTCCATTAGCTTAACAAGTGCCAACTCTGAATTATCACTATTCATATTATACACCTGTCTACCAAATGTTTTTCTTAATGAATGGCATGAAAAGTTTCCAATTGACAATTTATATTTAACTCGCATTTTTTTCAATAGTATATTAATACTTTGTACCCTATAAACCGTTCCTTTCTGACTTACTAAAATAGGTGCATTTATTCCAACTGGTTGTATCTGTTTATAACAATCTGCAATGTGCCGTTTTAACTGCTGATTAATTCTGATAGTACGCTGCTTTCCTGTTTTCTTCTCTATTATCGTAAATTCATCAACATTTAAAATCTGTTTCCAATGCAAGGCAAGCATATCACTTATTCGCAATCCCCAAAAACAACCTATTGCAATAAGTAGGGACATCTTATAATCTTCATCTTTATAAAGAGAACGAACTAGATTCATAGCTTCTCCCCATTGTAGATAATCGGCTGTTGTATTACTATATTTCAAGCTCATAAATATTTAATTTTATAGGTGAATAAATAAAAGTGAATATTCCACCAATACCACCAAGCAACCCATAAAGCTAACTTACTGATTTATAATGAAACATTCACTTTGTATATTAGTGACGATTATTTGCTTCTTCAATATCCCATAAGCCAACTAAAAGAATAAGCAAGATTAACGGAACACAACCTGTTATAAAAGACAATGCCACCCAAAAGAGCCAAACAAGTATCTTATAATAAAACATGATTCTTTATTTTAAATAGATTAATAATTGAAAGGTTTATTTCCATATTGATAATCTGTTATTGACAAACAGATTCTATCAAAGAAAGAATGTCCCTTATCTGAATAGAAATACTTTCTATAAATCTCATCATTGGAATTATCCAATAAGACATCTAATTTCAGCAACCAATATTTCAATGCTTGCAACCTCTTTATATATTGGAGATTATTCTCACAATGACAAATTGTTTCTTTCAGATATTCAATCTTTCTAACCATAGTTTCTTTCTTTTTATCCATTGCAATACAATTAATAAAATAGGAGAATACCCATTTCTGAATATTCCCCTGTTTAATCAATCAATAAACCACTTATATTTAGTGTCTCCATGCAAAGCGGCATTTATTCCCGTTGCTATTTCGGTTGCATTTACCGCTCTATCCAA
>ERZ791920.879-NODE-879-length-20554-cov-6.885604_pt1 | contig 20554 bp, 25 predicted proteins | sample MGYA00510136_ERZ791920 | MGnify/ENA primary metagenome ERZ791920 (study PRJEB30046, sample SAMN00792066) | human gut metagenome | study: EMG produced TPA metagenomics assembly of the A metagenome-wide association study of gut microbiota in type 2...
ATATTTATTTATAATATTGTTTGTAAAATAGGTTACAAAAGTTACTTAAAGTTATATAGTGGCTTTTGTGAGTGTTTTTTAGTCACAAAATTAGTTACTTTATCGTAACAAGTACTATTTTTCGGTTACGAGTTGCCACCCTTTATATGGCTTTGTGCTTGCTTTCCCTCTAACTGTTTTCTCGTTAGTATATCCTAGAGCTTTCATGCGTTTACCAAATTCGTGCTTGCTCATATACTTATATCCGCACTCTATCGTCCAATTCTGATATATCGTATATAAATCTTTAGCCCGTACATCTTTGATTGACTGTAATACATTGATATCCTCATCACAGCCCAATTCAGAACCGTATACAGGTGTTATTTGTACCTCTCCGTTATCGATATCATCTAAGAATTGAGCTACTTGATCGTTCTCTTTAATGTATGATGCGGTGAGGGCTGTCACTCTAGGCGGTTCAGTAAATGCACCTTGTGAGCGTAAACGCCGTAAGCCCTCTAAGGCTCTGTTAAGTAATACAGTTAGACCTCCGCTCTTTATAATTTCTCTCACAATATGAGGCGTAGCAATAGCAGTATTACGAATACGATTAGTCATAGGAATAATTACAAGCCTATCTTTCATACCTGTAGAAGTATCATAAATACGAGGTATCGAATTACAACTAAAGAAAAGTTTTGCATGAGGTTTATAGCTATACGGCTTTAGATGCTTAGGCTCTACTATAATCGTATCGCCTGTTACAATTTTCTTTAAACTAGCCGTATTCAAAATGGCCGTACTCTCGATATCATCGCCGATATTAGCATATTTACCAACAATCTCGGCCAATCTAAATTGGCTCGCTCCTATATCAATTAGTGCAATATTGGATACATTACTTTCAGTTAATAGGCTTGTGAGTAGTTGCAGGAATGAGCTTTTCCCATTCCCGCCCTCGCCGTACAAGATAAAGAACTTTTGAGCGAATGTACTATTCACAAGACAATAGCCTACTACCTCGTATATAAACCGCATCATGTCCGCATCATCTTCTTGGCCACCGAATAGATTAAACATAAATGTATCTAGCTGATCATGCTCTACTATATCGGGGTTATACTCAACGTTTGTCATGCGTGTTGTAGTTACTATGCTATGGTCTTTCTCTAGCACCGCATCGTTTTCCACATCATAGAGCGCATTCTTAAATGCGATAATGTTAGTATCTATAAAGGGCAGTACGGGAGCGGTCGCCTTAATGTATTTTAAAGTCTCGCTCATTTTCCCCGAGGGTATTTCTATATCATCGGTAATATTAAAAATCATGTTATGTAGAGGCGTATCACCATTCACATCTAGCGCCTCGTACACCCCGTATTTCTTGTTATAGCCGTATAAAGGTGTTGTGAGTGCCTCATTGCGGTTCATAGTATCCGTTTGTTTAATGTGTACGATATTGTATCGCTCCTTAATATACTCGCCTAACTTTTTAGGCAGTATCGTACCTTTTTCATTGGTAAACTCCCATGTATCCGCTTTAACGTTTTTCCCCATATATCCCCCTAATCATAAAAACTATTGATAAATTCCTGTTGTGCTAGCATATCCGCCTCTTTACGCTTGCGATCTAAATGCGCTATAACGTGGCGTATGGTGAGTACCCTATAATACATAGGGTTATGTCCTGTATTGCCTACTTGCCATTTATCCCGTTTTGCTAAAGCGGAAAGACAAAAGATATCATGCATCTTTTGTGCATCGCCCCTGCACCACATATATAAGATTGAAAGTAAACCCGCATCAGCTCGTGAGGCATCTCCCCCATAGTCGGAAAGGTCGCCCTCACAAAATAGCCTTGTGAATTTATCGCCTTGCCTGCTGTTCTTGATGCGGTTAATTACGCCTAATAATTCTATTTCTAGATATACAGGCTCTAGGCTAATACCATTAAGCGCATCGCCTGCATCGCTTTGGCCATTATCTACATTATCGATAGAAAAGGTATCGAATAGCGTTTGTATAGCATCTTGCCGATATGGAATATACTCACAATCTGCCACGCCCTGCACTCTGTTTCCCGTCATGGTAAAGTATCGCCCTTGTGAGTACATCTCGAACCCTAGAGGGCTATTTTTAACGCTTTGAGGGGTATCACCTTTCACAATGATATGTAACCCTGTACCCGAGGGGCTGTACTCTGTATACGATGCGCATTCAATAAATACCTGCATGGCCAACTCATCAAGCGCACCATTTTCTACATGGTGATCTAGGTCTATCCCTGTAAATGGCGTACCGTCAAAATGAAAGCCTAGCCCGTCATACTGCCCCGTTTTGAGTGCATCCATAGCTTGCTTAAATGTACCGCATATACTTTGGCTATTCCCCTGCTTATGCGTTATTGGGCTATATGGTATCTTGCCTTTTCTCACAAGCCAATTACAGTATTTACGCATTTCAAGCGGTATATTATAATAATGACAAAGGTCTACCGTATCGCCTTGTGAGTGGCTAGAGGTACCTTGCTTAGTTGCGCTCATGATGTTACCTGCATCATGGGCGCTTTTATTTTGCCTATTTTCCATGTGCTCGCTCCTCTTCAATTAAGGCATCTATCTGTTTTTGTACGTTATTCACAGCATCAAAAATCAGCTCTGATAAATACGCTCCGTAAATATCTAGGTGGTTTACTGTAGGAGTTAACTCATCTCCGCATAATGCGTTACCTTTCTTTTCTAGGCCTGTGAGTGTATTTGTACAATCACCAATAAGCATATCCGTGCGCCCTAATAATTCATTTAAATAAGTCATTTCGCATTTAATACCAACTAATGTGTTTAACATTTCCCCGTTCATGATTGCCCCCTATTTTAAACTTTCCATATCTTTAGACTTTAGAAATTCCATAAATAGCTCTACATTCACAAGAGTTAGATTATGGCTAATGCGTGTTACGCCTGCTTTAAATTCTTCTGTGAGTAGCATCTCATTAATAAATTTCCCTACCGCTGTACGAGATAGGTTAAACAGTAATGTCAGTTGTTTAGGCTGTGCCATGATTGGCGTTACTGTAAATTGTGTTGTTTCTAGCTGTTGCATACAAATTTGTCCTTTCCCCGAGAAAAACAATTCATTTATTTAGCCTGTACGGGCGTTTTGAGTATCGTCTTGATAGATTATACCTAAGAATATTTTTATCCATGGTAACATTCACAATACCCGCATCAATTTCGATTTTCCCATAATAATATATGGCCACATTTTGAAACCGAAACGCATTATAAAATATTACGTTACTAGATGAGTATCGAGGCTCGAATGACCCTCTCACATCAAACCGTTTAGGAGTACCTGTAAAGCCCCCTACCTTGTGAGCGATGCAACCCATAATGGGTAGAGTGTGATTATATGATTAAAAATATATGGATCATATCTACTCACAAGATGATGCGGTGATACGCCTTAGAAAAATAACTCATCTATTGTTAGCGTATATCCTAACTTTTCAGATAAGACATCTCTAATCTTGGCCATATCGTCGGCAGTAAACGGGCTTTTATTATTAATCTTTAATGTCATACTACTTCTAGACATATCAATTTGAGACGCTAGCCCCGATTGGGTATATCCTGCACGCACAATATAGCTTTTCAAAATATTATATTTTCCCATGTTTTCACCTCTTTTCTTATTTTTGTAGCGCATACACGTCATTTACACATAAAATATAGCATTTATAAATGTTAAAATCAAGGGCATTTTTCATAAAATATTGAATTTTTGCATTGTATGTGCTACATTATAACCGAGGTGATTATATGATAAAACATAATTTAAAAGTAATCCTAGCGGAAAATAATATTCGTATAAGTAAGCTAGCTAATGATACAGGCATTGCTAGAACTACAATTTCAGCATTATGCGAAAACCACTCTAAAGGCATTCAACTTGATACAATGGATAAGCTATGCAGGTATTTAAAAGTAACTCCTGCCGATTTATTCGTTTATGCTCCTGTAGATATATCCCCTAAAGTCTTTGACCTCAATGTAAGAGGCTATGAAAAAGACGCTACAGATAAAGACAACGCACGATCAATGGAAATACATTGCACTTTATTCTTAAATATCGATACAGGAGTAGAAAGATTTAGCGAAGAGTTTAACGCTGTAGGCAGGTTAGTAAATGACGGTAACTATGATAAAATTGTTTTCGACTTTAAAGCCATAGATGATGCGGAAATACAAATAAAAGTAAAAAGCATCATTGACGGCCTACCTACAATACTAAAGAATGACTTATTCCAAACCATTCGGGAAAGCATTAGCCATGAATTAGACAAATTTAGTAAAGAAAATACTCTAATTGAATGGGCGCAAATACTCGATTGGCCAACCGTAAATATAGACTTTATCCCGTGGTAAACTATTTTCCGCCTAGTATTAGAAAGGCGGTTCATTATGTGGGTAGAAACACTCACAAATAGCAAGGGTACACGATATAAGTATTGTGAGCGGTACGAATTGCCGAACGGCGATACTCGCAAGGTATCCATAACGCTAAACAGTAACAGCACCTATGCACGCAAGCAGGCGAGCATAGAACTGCAAAACAAAATTAAAGATGTCATTAAGCAATTACATTTAGATCCTAATATCACGATGTACAAGGTGGCTCAATTATGGCTCGAGCATACCGAACCTACGGTGAAGATAGCTACCCATATTAACCACACGCTACACGTTAAAAAGATTTTTACCTATATTAATACTAGTATTCCTCTTGTGAAAGTAACGCCTATCATGATTGAAAACATGATACATAATGTTTATTACAAAGAGGAGCTATCCTATTATTATGCTAAGTCGATACTCACAACAGTACGGGCAATATTCCGCCACGCAAAACGTAGACGGATAATACAAGATATCCACGAGATAGAAGATATCAGCGTTAAGAAAAAGCCGTTTACGCATACCGAGATAGCTAAAAAACAAAACAAATTCCTTGATGCGGTCGAACTTAAAAGCGTACTCTCTCAACTCACAAAGCTAGCGCCTAGAGTAGCCCTGCTCATCGAATTTATGAGCTTAACAGGTTTACGCATCGGCGAGCTATTGGCATTACGCTATTGTGATTATGACGAAAAAAAAGCTACCATTAATATAAACGGTACATTACAGTACTTTTATAAAAATGGTAGCGATATAAAGCGAGGTCCTCCAAAGAATATATACTCTGTGAGAGATGTAACCCTAGATGCTCGATGCGTTAAAATACTAAACTCGATCATAACAGATAATAAACGCCAATCATTATGGTTTAAGGGCTACGAGGAACAGGGCTATATATTTACGGCGAAACGTGGAAACCCCTATGACATGCAATACATCAATAAGCTATTAAAGCAGGTACACATAGAGGGTAAACATTTAACAACTCATATCTTTAGGCATACTCACATAAGCATATTGGCCGAGTTAGGTATACCATTAAAGGCTATCATGCAACGAGTTGGCCACAATGACCCCGCTACTACGTTAAGCATTTACACGCATGTAACGCAACATATGAAAAATGATATTGTAGAGAAACTTAATAGCCGTAACAGATAAGGCCTGCCCCTTTCTTGCCCCTTTGTGAAAACAAGCGCTCACAAAGCTAGCAACTAAGCGAATAAATGGCTCTATTCTGTTCTTCTCTGCCAACTAGAATGTTTAAAGCGCTAACTGTAGTTAGCGCTTTTTTTGTAAAGGGGCCACTACTATGAAAAAATATTACCCTTATCTCATCACAGTGAGTCACATGATTAATGACTCCTGTCAAAGTGTGTTGCCTGCCCTCTTACCGCTGTTCATTTATACGTATGGGCTCAGCTTAGAACAAGCAGGCTTTCTTATCTTAGCCAATACAGCATTATCTTCACTATTACAGCCATTACTGGGCTACATATCAGACAAGATCAATCAACCTCGGCTTATCGCCTTTGGCGTTCTATTATCGGCTTGTAGCACAGGCGTAATGGGTTTCGTCAGCTCCTATGAAAGCCTCCTTATTTGCGCCACCTTAGCAGGTGTAGGATCTTCTATCTTCCATCCAGAAGGGGCGAAGATTATGAACCGCCTCGGCGGTGGTAAAAAAGGTAAAGCCATGGGCACCTTTGCCATCGGAGGCAGCTCCGGTTTTGCCATAGGCCCACTTTTTGCAGGGACTATCGCCTATACAGTGGGACCACATGGATTGGCGGCTTTTACCGTAGTCGGTTTGCTTATCGCAACAGTTCTATTTGTACTCATGCCACGCATTGTAGCTCATGCACGTACCATTGACCAAGCAGTAGCCACTGAAAATCCAACAGTGGCGGCGAAACCGCTGAAGAACTACTGGAAATACTTTGGCATCTTGTTCATTATTATCTTGAGCCAATCCGTAAACTTCCGCGTTATCAACGCCTTTATTCCGATTTTCTGGACTCGTGAACTCGGTACAAGCCCAGAACAAGGCAGCTTTGCCTTAACCGTATTCTTTAGTATCGGTATCTTCATGACATACATCGGCGGTCTATTGGGCGATAAATATGGTCCTATCAAGATTATCAGACTATCTCTATTAGTTTGGTTGCCAGCTATGTTCCTATTAACAGAGGTGCCAACCTTCTCACCACTCATCATGATGCCTGTAGCTTACTTGTTACTACTCATGATTGGTGCTGCCAAAGCAATTAGCTACAGCCCGGTCATCGTACTAGGCCAAACCTACCTCGCTAAAAGCATCGGCTTTGCATCGGGCATCACCCTCGGCGTGAGCCAAACCATCGGCGGTGTCATCGCACCTGTAGTAGGTAACCTAGCAGATACCTACTCCCTACCAGTTGCGATGATGACTCTAGTGCCATTCCTCGTAATGGGCCTTGGGGCATCATTGATACTTAAAGATCCTAAAAAATTACAATAATTACAATAGAGAAAAGCCCCCTTCTGTGAAGGGGGCTTATATAGTTAGCTAAATCAGTGTTTTAGCATTTCATTCAAGATAACTACGTCCGTTTCTTTCATACCTTGAGCCACAGCACCGATACTGCGGATGGTTTCGTCAACGGAGTATGCTACAAGGCCATCGCCTTTTTGGTAGTTCTTATTAAGGCGTGCTTGTTTATATCCCATAAAGGCGCCATCAAGAGAGATTGCAATTTTACCTGCGCAGGATGGTTTTGCGCCATCACATACGATACCAGATAAGCTTGCAAGACCATTTACAAGGGTATTCTCGATGATATCCTTGCTATCACCTTTCAAGAAGGCAATGCCTGCCACACTTACAACACCAGCAGATACAACGCCGCAGTATGCGGATAATTTACCAATGCCAGATTTAACGTAAAGTGTTAACAAGTTAGCAAAGACGAGCGCTCGATAAAGTTCATCATCACTTTTACCAAGTTCCTCGGCAGTCGTAATGATTGGTACAGATACGGTTAAACCTTGGTTACCAGAGCCAGAGCAGATAACTACAGGCAAGGGACACCCGCTCATACGCGCATCAGAGCCAGCCGCTGCACGAGCTTTACATTTTGTTTCAAGCGATGGATTTTCATCGTCTAGCAATAATAATTGGCCAATGTTAGCACCGTAATCGTTAGATAAACCTTCCTTGGAAATTGCAGTATTATACTCTACTTGTTGTTTAATTTGAGGAAGGATATCTGTAATATCAGCTGTTTTAGAAAATTCATAAATGCTATCAAAGGTCATCGCATATTCTGTGTTCGCTGCTTTTTTAATTTCGTTAACCGTTTCAGAAATAATCTCGCCATCTACAGCAACATAGGTTACATTCGTATGGTCATTTTCAATACGAACTACAGCCGTATGTTCATCTGTTTCAGCAGTAATCTCAATATATAGATTATCTACACCTTCAGCGAGTGAAACGGTGCAGAAGTTGGCATCAAGCAACGTGCCAAGCCATTTACGATCTTCGTCTGTAGCAGATTCCAATACCTCTAACTCCCGCTCTGGGTGACCTACAATGGCCCCCAAAGTGGTGGCGGCCGTAAGACCTTTACGACCACCAGAGTTAGGGATTACTACAGATTTGACGTTCTTAATAATATTCGCGCTGCATCGAGCATGAATATGGTTAGGAAACTCATCTAAAACAGAGACTGCCTTCGCAGCCGCATAAGCCAATGCAATTGGCTCTGTGCAACCGAAGGCAGGACGCATCTCTGACTGTAGCAAAGAAATATAATTCATCTTATACTTCCGCAATAATTTCCACTTCTACTAAAGCACCCAATGGAAGGTCTTTTACTGCTACGCAAGAACGAGCTGGTTTAGAAGTGAAATATTTAGCATACACTTCGTTAAATGCTTTGAAGTCAGCAATATCAGCCAAGAAACAAGTTGTTTTAATAACTTCGGAGAAGTCAGAACCTGCTTCAGCCAATACAGCATCAATGTTTTTGCATACTTGTTCAGTTTGCTCTACGATACCACCTGCAACGATGGAACCAGTTGCAGGATCGAGTGGAATTTGACCAGAAGCAAATAATAAACCGTTTACTACTTTAGCTTGAGAATAAGGACCTACTGCTGCTGGTGCTTTGTCTGTGAAAAGTGTTTTCATGATAATTCTCCTTTAATAAATATAATTAAAAATAAATATAACTATTTTCTAGGGCGAGACTCACCTTTGGGGCTCGCTATATATGACGCACTCTGTAAAAGTACGTATATAATAAATTATTTAACAGATTTGAATGCGTTGTCAAATATCGGTTTGAAATAATCACGTTGTACGTCAGTTGTTAACCCAACATAAAACACCGGTTTACCTGGCTTCAACACAAATGCAGCATTTGCATAGAGTGGAGTTTGTACAGTTCCATCAGAATATAACATGCGAGAACTTGCTGCATACGTTTGATATTTTGTACCTGCTACAGGATGAACTTGTTGCGCATCTTCTACTGTAATAGTTTTAAGTACCTTAGGCATAATAGTTCCTTTTTCTGGGTTGCGACTTGGTACATGGATTGGCCCATTTAAAGGAACTACAGTTGTTATAGTTGGAATTTGCTTATTAATAGTCCCTAATATAAGTTGTTCAGTTACAGGATCCACTTGACCTTTATCAAGAGCCGCCATAGCAGCTATAAACATAGGATCATTAGCCTCTTTACCAGCAAATTGTTGTGCTACCGCTTTTACATCTACGGCCACTAAAAACGCATCTTTTTGACCAGTTTTATCTGCACCTTGTAATTGGTAGATATCAAAATTAGTTCCTAAGTTCTTTATAAATTCTTTAATTTGCGCATTTACAGGATTTGCACTAGACGGATCTGCTTTTTCTTGATTTGTAATAAAAGATGTTACAAAGCTAGGAGTATTTGCTTTGGAAGCAGAAACAACATTAACATTATTAGGCACTACCATAGCGCCCCCAATAGTTTGTACATCCTTAGCTAAACCTACACCAGATACAGTTCCTAAAAGGCAGGCAGCACAAGCTAATACTTTCAAAGATTTCATATTATTTACCTCCCTTAAGAGATTGTGTTTGATACATATGCTTCAACTCATTAGTCCAATAATCATAGCTAGAATCATCAGAGTATAAGAATTGTAAGGATAATCCCTTATCAGCAGGAATTGCGTAACCAATCAAAGCAAAGCTATTTCTAAAGCCATCAAAGCCTACTGCACCGCGTACATCACCTGTTACAGCAGTACCATAACGAGTTTGAACAGGTTGATAAGCCACATGAGTTGCATCTACGCTCAATTGTTTCGCCATAAAGCCAGTAAATGTAGAAATTGCTTCCTTATCTTTAGCGGATGCTTTCTTATCAACAGCTAATAATTTATCGACTGTACCATTTATATGAGCAGGAATACTATCATTAATAGCTTTAACCGCTTTAGCTAATTTCGCACCTTCTACAGTATCGCCAGGCAAACTTGCTAGTCGTTGTTGTGCTGTATCTTTAGAATACGCATCAACATGTTTAGAAACGGAGTTCTTTAATTTAGCCTTATCAGCGTCAGATCCTTTTTCTAATACTGTCTTATCAATTTTAATCGCTTGATCAATAGCGTTTTTAGGATAATCAACAACTAACAAATAGCCTGTATGGTGACCTTGCTCATTTGTACCTTGTAATTGATAATAAGAAAAACCATCTAAAACATCACCCTTAACAGGCTCAAAAGGCACAGAATAATGCATTTTCAATACAGTATTAATGGAACTAAGGGATTCTTTATTTGCAGCGAAAAGCATTTGGTTTTGCTCATTATTACGTAGCTTTGCATCTGTAGGAACATACATAACTTCTACAGCTTTCACCGCAGGAGAAGTACTGCCATACATACCATAACCTAAATCTACCGTATCAGCATATGCCACTGCACCCATGCCGACTGTTAAACATGTAGCACAAGCCAATGTGATAACTTTTTTATTGAGAGCTCTCATAAGACACCTCACGTTTTTAACAATACAATATTCGTACAGACTAAAATAATAATCTATACTGCATATATTTATTATTATACTATATCGACATTTATAATTTATAGTATAATTTACAACCTTTCCTTTCTGCTATACAATACATAAATAGACATGTGAACATGATACATGCATGAGAAATAGAAAGGAGTGCACACTAGGTGTGCTTTTATTATGATACAAGAACTAATTCCGCTCACAAGACCGCGCACATTAGCAGCCGCATTGGGGCCTACCATTTTAGGTGCTTCATTTAGTTATTATGCATTTGGTGCAGCTCGTGGTACAGGACTCGCTATTTTCCATACAATACTTATTTTCTTAGCTGTTGTAACGGCTCAAATTGTAGCAAATTTATGGAACGAATATAAAGACTTCAAATCTGGTCTCGATGCAGGACAAAAGGTCGGTAATGCGGGCTCCATTACTCGTGGTGCCATAACACCGGAGCTCATCGTAACAATGATCAAAGTACTCATGGTGGTGCCAATCATCATTGGCGCTTACTTATCCGCTACCATCACATGGTATTACGTTCCAGCCGGCTTCGTATGTATTCTCATCAGTTTCCTCTACTCCGGTGGTCCGAAACCAATTTCTCGTACGCCCTTTGGGGAAATCTCTTCTGGCGTCGCCATGGGCCTTGCCATCGTACTCATTACGGGATATGCATGGACTCGTGAACTGTCTCTAGCACTATTAATTCCTGCTATTCCATCTACAATGCTAGTTGGCTCCATCATGCTTACCAATAATATTCGAGATATTCGCAATGATGAAAGCCACGGTCGTCGTACATTACCTATCGTACTTGGTCGTGAACGAGCTCTCAGCTTGATGAGCATTATGTACATCTTTAATTTTATTTGGATTGTGGCGTGGATCATCGTAGGACATATGACATGGTTTTCTTTATTAGCCTTCCTCGCTATACCACTAGCTTTCAAAACAGTACATACCTTAAGTACTAAAACGGATGAGTTCCACCTAGACAAAGCTATGGGTACCACAGCTGGGGCCGCTATGATTTACCAACTCATGTGGTCCATCGGACTCATTATAGGCAAATAAACTATCTACTCGGGCGCAAGCAAAATAGATTCATAACTACATACAACGAAAGAGATTTCCAGAGTATTACCATTTAAATGTAATATTTCTGGAAATCTTTTTTGTCCATAGCTTTTAGTTATGGAGAACCTATACTAAATCCTTCTTGATAGATAGGGAATAATTTAGTACTATAGATTTAATATTTTATATGCAATGATTGTAAAAGGAGTGTGTCTAATGAGAAAATTTTTAGCATTAGCGGCTACTGTAATCCTCGGCGGTGCTTTATTGATCGCAGGTTGCGGTAACGACAACAACAACAACAAACAAGCTGCTAGCGACAGCAAACAAGTTATTAAAATCGGTGCTACTGCAGTACCTCACGCAGAAATCTTGGAACAAGTTAAACCTATCTTAGCAAAAGAGGGTATTGAATTGAAAATCACTGAATTCACTGATTACAATACACCAAACCTTGCTTTAGGCGACAAAGAAATCGATGCTAACTTCTTCCAACATGTACCTTACATGGATGAATTCGCAAAATCTCATAAACTAAACTTAGTATCTGCTGGTGGCGTTCACCTTGAGCCAATGGGCTTATATTCCCGTCAAATCAAAGATTTGAAAGATCTTCCTAAAGGCGCTAAAATCGCTATCCCTAATGACCCTACAAACGGCGGTCGTGCATTGTTATTATTACAAAAACAAGGTCTTATCACTTTGAAAGACTCTAGCAACATCTTGTCCACAGTTCAAGATATCACTTCTAATCCTAACGACTACCAATTCGTAGAATTAGAAGCAGCTCAAGTACCTCGTTCTCTTGACGATGTAGCTTTAGCAGCTATTAATACTAACTATGCATTAAATGCAGATCTTACCCCTGGTAAAGACGCTTTAGCTATCGAATCTAAGGATTCCCCTTACGTAAATATCGTAACTGTACTTAAAGGCAATGAAAGCGATCCTAAGATCAAAAAATTGATGGAAGCACTTCATACCCCTGAAATCAAAAAATTCATCGAAGAAAAATACAAAGGTGCAGTTGTTCCTGCTTTCTAATGTATACAACAAAAGAGACCACATAAGTGGTCTCTTTTTTATTGTCTCAAGTTATAGTCCTAACTTACCGTCTTTACTTATAATCTTAGCTTGTTGTCTTAACTTGAAACTACATACTATGTGCACCAAATCTAAAAGGTAATAGTTCATCTAATTCAACTACTGTATAATCCCCTTTTAGATTTGCCATAATGATATAAGGTATTTCAAATTCAGAAATAACTTGACGACATGCACCACATGGCGAACAAGGACCTTCTGTATCGGCTACTACCGCAATTGCTTTAAATTTTGTATGACCTTCCGATACAGCCTTAAAAATAGCAGTACGTTCAGCGCAGTTAGTAAGGCCATAGGAGGCATTTTCTATATTGCAACCTTCATAGATAGCGCCACCTTCACAGAGAAGAGCTGCACCTACACCAAAATGGGAATAGGGACTATAGGCCTTCTCTCGGGCTACAGCAGCACGATCAATGAGCTTTTGAATATGTTGTTCTATCATAATCCGTTCCTTATTCCACGATATCTAGTATAGTGTCTACTACAGTTGGTGCAGTTGTACCAACTGTAATAGCCTCTACATATGTTTTAGCAGCATTAGGGATTAAACTTTCATCAGAGGCATACAGGGTAGCAATACTTTCTCCACATATTACAGGATCGCCTGTTTTCTTATGCATCACGATGCCTGCACTATAATCGATAGGACCATCTTTTACAGTGCGCCCTGCGCCAAGCATAACTGATGCAATGCCGCATTGCTCAGTATTCATATGTGTAATATACCCATCTTGAGGGGCGGTTACATCATAGGTGAATTTTCCAATGGCTAACAAGCTTTCATCATTAATAACGTGAATATTCCCGCCTTGCGCCTCAATCATGAGACGTAAGCGTTCAAGGGCTTCACCTGAGTCGAGTGCATCTTGTACTCGACTAAGAGCCGTTTCATAATCGCATATATGGCTCAGTACGAGCATATGTGCTGCCATAATAAGACATTCATGCGTTAAATCCTGTGGTCCATGACCTTTCAAGGTATCGATAACCTCTCGGATTTCCAAGGCATTGCCAATGGCATGACCAAGAGGTCGATCCATATCGGTCAACACCGCCTTGACGGAGCGGCCATTTTCGTTGCCAATATCCACCATGGCTTTAGCTAATGCACGAGCATCATCTAAGGTCTTCATAAAGGCACCACTACCTACCTTAACATCAAGGAGGATTGCCTGTGCACCAGAGGCTAACTTCTTACTCATTACGGAGGACGCAATGAGTGGAATACTATCGACGGTACCTGTTACATCCCGCAAAGCATATAATTTTTTATCCGCTGGAGCGAGTCCTTCAGATTGACCGATAACGGCAAGGCCAATTCTATTAACTTGATTGATGAAATCATCTTGTTCTAAAGATACTTTTAAGTTGGGAATGGACTCCATCTTGTCGATAGTGCCGCCCGTATGCCCTAACCCACGACCAGACATTTTGGCCACCTTACCGCCACAAGCGGCTACAAGGGGACCAATGATGAGCGTCGTCTTATCCCCTACGCCACCTGTACTATGTTTATCTACAGTTATGCCATCAATACTAGATAGATCTACCATATGCCCAGATTGAGCCATAGCTAAAGTCAAGGTTCCAAGCTCTCGAGCACTCATCCCATTAAACACAATGGTCATCAATAGTGCACTCACTTGATAATCAGGGATATCTCCTTTGACATAGCCATCGATGACAAAACGGATTTCTTCATCTGTTAAGGGTACATTAGCTCGCTTCTTCAGAATAATGTCATACATGCGCATAGTTACACCACCATTCTAAGAAACCACCTAAGCATTGCCTAGGTGGTTTTCTATTATACTTCTTCGTCTAAATGATCTTTTAATAGTTCTACGGCTGCACTAGCGCCAATACGGCTGCAACCTTCTGCAATATAAGCTTTCATATCTGTAATGGATCGAATGCCGCCAGCAGCCTTAATTTGTACATTAGGACCGATATGCTTCTTGAATAGACGAATGTCTTCAAGACTAGCGCCACCGCTACCAAAACCAGTAGAAGTTTTAATGTAGTCTGCCCCACCATTGGTGATACATTTACAGAGGGCCACCTTTTCAGAGTCGGTAAGATAACAAGTTTCGATAATAACCTTTAAGATTTTATCGCCACAAGCCTCTTTAAGGGCCCCGATTTCATTTGTTACAGCCTCAAAATCGCCTTGCTTTACATCCCCAAGATTTATTACCATGTCGATTTCAGAGGCCCCTTCTTCAAGGGCTTGCTTCGTTTCAGCTACCTTGACCTCTGTCGTTTCATATCCTAAAGGGAACCCGATAACGGTACATATGTTAAGTTTCGGATACGCTTCATGAGCGGATGCCACAAAATCTGGTGGAATACAAACGGATGCCGTTTTATATGCTACACCAGCATCACAAATTTCTTTAATATCATCCCATGTAGCGGTTGGCCGCAATAATGTATGATCCACATAAGCCAATAATTCTTTACCTAACATAGTACCTCTCCTAACTAAAAGAACGACATTTGCTCTGGTTCTGGCTCTTTATGCAAAGCCTCTTGAGCAGAGCGATTTTTTTCATCAATAAATGGTTCTAATGGTACACCTGTAACCTTCAACAAATCTGGCAAACTGTTAACACCTTTTACCTTAGCAGCCTCCAACACAATCTTTGCACATGTCTCCGCATCATCTAGCGCATAGTGATGTTTAAATTCAACTCCCATATAGGCTGCCATAGTATTCAACTTATGATTGACTAAATCTGGCCATACTGCACGTGAAAGTTTCACTGTACATGCATAATCAAGTTCTGGCCAAGGGATTTTATAATAATCTAACGTAGCACGCAATACGTTCATATCAAATTTCGCATTGTGAGCTACCATGATATTCCCTTTTAAATGGTTTTCATAAATGGCATTCCACAGTTGATCAAAGGTCTTTTCATGGAGAACATCCTTTGGCTGAATGCCATGAATTTCAATACACTCATCATCAAAGCTCATAAACGGAGGTTTGATGAGGCTATAGGCCTTTTTGGTAATTTGTCCATCCTTTACGGTAATAACCGCCAAGGAGCACGCACTATTTTTAAATTTATTTGCTGTTTCAAAGTCTAATGCAACAAAATCTAACATAGGACTCCTTTCAAAATCTATATATAAGAATTATATTCATTTACTCTACTTATTATAGCATGAAATAGACTATAATCTACTGTTCAAAGGTGACCAATAATCACCTCATTCACACCAATTTTAATTGACAGATAGGCCCTCAGTATGTGAAAATTATTTAGATATGTATGTAGTATGGAGGTTGCAACATGGCAGATGACAGATTAATCGTTGCCCTTGACGTATCCACGATGGATGCTGTGAAAGAAATCGTATTATCCCTCGGTGATTCGGTTAGCTTTTACAAGGTCGGAATGGAGCTATTCTACGCCGAAGGAGCAAAAACAATTCGCTTTTTACAAGAGCAAAACAAACAAATATTTCTTGATTTGAAATTACACGATATTCCAAATACCGTAGCCCATGGCGTTTCTTCCTTAACACGTCTCGGCGCTAGTTTAATCACTTTGCATGGTCAAGGTGGCCCTGTCATGATGAAAGCTGCTGTAGAGGCAGCTCGTGAAAGCGGTGAAACATTAGGCGTTGAGCGACCAAAATTATTGGCTATCACTGCTCTAACTAGTTTCGACGATGAATCTTGGACTGCTATCGGTGGCCAACTACCTATTTCCGACCAAGTAATTCGCCTTGCTAAGCTTGCTAAAGATTGCGGTATGGATGGTGTTGTATGCTCCGCCTTAGAAGCTAAAATGATTCGCGAAGCATGTGGTGATGATTTCCTCATCGTAACACCTGGTATTCGTCCTTCCTTTGCAACAACAGACGACCAAAAACGCGTTGCCACACCTGCTAGCGCATTACAAGACGGCGCATCTCGCCTCGTTATCGGCCGCCCTATTACACAAGCTGAAAATCCTCGTGAATCGGTTCGTTTAATTATTGAAGAAATGGAGAAGGTATCCAAATGATGACAGAACAAGAAGTAAAACAATTACTGATCGACACTCAAGCTATTTTAGAAGGTCACTTCCTTTTGACATCTGGTCTCCACAGCCCAATGTACGTTGAAAAGTTCAACGTATTGCAACATCCAAAATATACAGAAGCACTTTGTAAAGAATTAGCTGAACGCTTCCGTGATCAAAACGTTGAGCTTGTTATCGGCCCTATGACTGGTGGCATCTTACTAGCTCACGAAGTTGGTAAAGCACTTGGTACACGAGCAATCTTTACAGAACGCGAAAAAGGCGTTATGACTTTACGTCGCGGTTTCAAAATTGAACCTGGTACACGTGTACTTATCGTTGAAGATATCGTAACAACTGGCGGTTCCGTACAAGAAGTAGTTAACGTAGTTAACCAATCTGGCGGCGAAATCGTTGGTGTAGGCCTACTCGTTAACCGTTCAGGCGGCAAAGCAGAATTTGGCGTACCGCAAGAAAAAGTACAAGCTTTGCTTAACCTCGAAGTTCCTACATATAAACAGGAAGAATGCCCTCTTTGTAAAGATGGCGTAGCTATGACAGAACGTGGTTCTAAACACATCAAATAAAATTATAAACAGATACAAAAAGAGCTCCTTCACTGAGGAGCTCTTTTTGTTTGTGTGTAGTTATTGTGTGTAAGAGAGAGATTCTGATACGAATGTATCACGTAGAGTGTATGGCTCTACGGTGGCCATGAATGCACTTTCATGACCACGGTCTCTATTATTTTATGAGAGAAAAGGACTCATAAAATATGGTTAGTTTTGTGTAGTTTGTGGTGCACCTTGATTATTTTGTTGTTGTGGTGCATTACCATTTGGTTGGCCCCCTTGCGGCATTTGGCCATTTTGATGCATATACTGACCATTATTTCGTCCCATACCATCTTGAGGCATCATTTGGTTTTGACAATTTTGGTACATATGTTGACCATTATTTGGCCCCATACCATTTTGAGGCATCATTTGATTATTTCCATCCCTCATATGTTGGTCCATATGCATATTAGAACCATCATGTCTATGTGGTTTTCTAAACTGTTGTTCATTGGTTTTCATCCATTCACCAAAATTTGGTAAATCATTTACAGCAAAGGATGTACCTACCCCTACAGCACTGATTACAGTTAGAATGGCAGCAATTATAATTCGTCTCATAGGTCCTCCTTAATCTACATTGCTGAAATAACGTTCCCGTACACCACGAAGTTCAATACCAATAAAGATACATGTAAGGCCCCCAAAGAGACCTACACCACCAAGTGCAACTAAAGTTACCAATGATAATGCAGGAAATGCCGTTACATTCTCGAATGGTTGCCAAGAGCTCCCTAATAAATACAGGATCGCTGGCGTAATAATAAATATAAGAACCCCCACAATATACGATAAACCACTACCTATGGATAGTAAGGTTTTAGATGCTTTTTTAGCCATTCCTGGTAACTGCGGCAATAAACGCTCTTTGTAGTCATCAAATCTAGCATAAATTTCTTGCATATTTACAGATTTACTGTCACCACCATCTTGGCCTAACGTATCTGTAATAATGCCTGCATCTACATAGGATGTATAGATTTCCTCTGGAGTTCCCAAAGATTTAATAATTTCACTATCTGTAAGACCTTTTTCATAACCCACAGCAAAGTGCTCTTCATAAACCTCTATAATACTCTCTACATCAGCAACGCGCGCTTTTTTGAAAATATTACGCAATGCCTCTAAAAAGCTATTTTTGTCCATTATAGTCGACTCCTTTCAACAGGATATTGATGACACCAGAAAATTCATCCCATTCTTGGCGCATCTGATTGTATGCTGTACGGCCGTCTGCCGTGATGTGATAATATTTTCGAGATGGTCCTGTAGAGGACTCCTTCAAATAGGTCTCAACATACTTTTCTTTCTTTAATCTATTAAATAATGGATATATCGTTCCTTCCGAAATTTCAATATATTCTGAAATAGTGCTTACGATTTCATATCCATAGCGATCACTTTGTGTTAATAGTGCTAGCACAAGCATATCCATAACACCTTTTTTTAATTGAACTTGCATAGTTCCTCCCTTTAGGCTGTGCCTACCTGCCAATGTGAAAGCTCTCTTACGGTCACTATCATGTACTGACAAATACATAATAACACAAGGTACCTAGTAATGCAAGGTACCTTGTTAAAAATATATTTTACAAAATATAAATCCACGCTTTTAACGACCTATAAACACTGATAATATCTGCTTTTATAAGACAAAAACTATCTTAATTTTTTCTAATTTTACTCATGTCCCCCTATATGTATCACACATACTTCGGCTACAACATAAAAATCCCCATCCAACGGATGAGGATTTTTTATTGATTTTAAAATAATCTATTTACTCTAACATCAGTTATTTATTTTGAAGTTGCTTGGCCTAATTTAATCTGTGTGCTTTTCATTTTTCCATTATGAGTATAAGATACTAAAATCGTATCGCCAGGACTCTTAGCATCAATTCTCTCTTTTAATTCAAGTAATGTAGTAATATCTTTGCCATCAATTTGAGCAATCGTATCACCTTCTACTAATCCAGCTTGTGCTGCAGGGCCTGTCGAGTCTAATTGTACAATAAGAAGTCCTTCCCCTTCATAACTTACATTATTGCGTGCTGCTGTTTGACGATCTACGGCCCACACACCGATATACGGGCGAATGACCTTACCATTTTTAATAATAGAATCAACGATAGTCATAGCAGAGTTAATTGGAATGGCAAAGCCCATACCTTCAATACCCTCTTTGGAAATTTTAGAGCTATTAATACCAATCAATTCACCATCCGCATTGATGAGGGCACCACCGGAATTGCCAGGATTGATGGCTGCATCCGTTTGAATCAATGGGAACCGTTGCCCTTGTTCATCAATAGTACGTGCTAAAGCACTGATAACACCAGATGTAACAGAGCCTTTAAATTCAAGGCCTAAAGGATTACCAATAGCGATGGCAGGCTCACCTACCTGTACAGAATCAGAGTCACCGATTTTGATTGGCTTAATATCTTTGGGAGGTTTAATCTTAACAACGGCTAAGTCCGTTTGTGAATCGGTGCCAATAACGGTGCCTGTTACAGTAGAGCCATCAGATAGCGATACGGTAACTTCACCATTTTTAGCACCTGCTACAACGTGATTATTCGTTACAATATGTCCTTCATTATCTATGAGCACACCAGATCCAACACCTTCCCCAGCATAGATGGTACGGTTAAAGATATCCTTTTGGAACACTTGTGTAGTAATACCAACTACCGCTGGACCAGATTCTTTAACAGCCTGCACTACATAGGTATTACGTGTTTCAGTAATTGGTTTAGATTGTTTTGTTTGTTCCCTTACTGTTGTTTGCTGTGTATGACTAGGACTACCAAAGAAATAGTATCCACCGCTCACACCAATACCCAAGGCAAGAGCACAAGCAATGACAGTTTTCTTATATTTTGAAAATTCCATGTAAATCTCCTTCTTAAAATCAATTTTATAAAATCAATTTTGATGAAACCATTATAGTACTCATTCTTTTACAATGCAAGAAAACAATTTATGACAATTATTATAAAAACATAAAGGGCATTCACTAGCCGTCGCTAGGAATGCCCTTTATGCATATAGTTTGAGAGTGTAAGGACTGTTGAGAGAGAGAGTATATGTGATCTAGATAAGTTTGAGAGAGAACTTATTAAGAGAGAGAAGTTTAGTTATACCTTATCTAGAATCATAGTCAGCCTTACTTAAATAAGTATACATGGAATATCTAAACTATCAAAGGAAGTATATAAACAATTTTTAA
>ERZ791920.913-NODE-913-length-19345-cov-8.687144_pt1 | contig 19345 bp, 14 predicted proteins | sample MGYA00510136_ERZ791920 | MGnify/ENA primary metagenome ERZ791920 (study PRJEB30046, sample SAMN00792066) | human gut metagenome | study: EMG produced TPA metagenomics assembly of the A metagenome-wide association study of gut microbiota in type 2...
GTGTCGAAATGTATTAGCAAAAGCCGTAATTTGCCATTAAGGAGGCGATTCCGATGAAAGAGTACAGTAGTGATAAAATTAGAAACGTTGCTGTTGTTTCCCACGATGGTGCAGGTAAAACAGCTCTTGTTGAATCCTTGTTGTTAACCTCTGGTGCGGTTGATTTCGTAGGTAAAGGCCAAGACAATAAACATATTATGGACTTTGAACCTGAAGAAATTAAACGTAACGTAACAATCCAATTGGGCATGGCTCCATGTGAATGGCATGACCATAAGGTTAACTTCGTAGATACTCCAGGCTATAATGAATTCCATGGCGAAGTTCGTGCCGCTTTGCGTGCGTGCGATGGTATGTTGATGGTACTATCCGCCACATCTGGTGTAGAAACTGACACAGTTCGCGCTTGGGATTATGCAGTGGAATTACAAATGCCACGCATGGCATTTATCAATAAAATGGATGTGGATGGTGCCGATTTCTTCGGTACTATTGAAAGAATGCGGGAATTATTTGGCAAAGGCATTATGCCATTGCAGATTCCTATCGGTGAAGGCGCCAACTTTGAAGGCGTCGTAGACGTAGCAAAAATGACTGCGTTTACTTACAAGGACGGCCAACCAACAGAGATTGCTGTACCAGCTCACCTTATCGAAAAGGCTCAAGAAATTCGGGAAATGACCGTAGAAGCCGCGGCTGAAGGTAGCGATGAATTGTTGGAAAAATATTTAGAAGGCGAAGAATTATCCTTAGAGGAAATTCGCCAAGGCTTGCGTGAAGGGATGATTAGTGGCCGTGTGTGCCCAATCATGTGTGGCAGTGCCACATCTCGTATTGGCTTAGATCAAGTATTGGATCGTATGATTCGTTACATGCCGGATGCAACTAAAAAAGTGATGACCGCAACTGATGCGGAAACCGGCGAACAATGTGTAGTACATGTAGATAAACCTTTAACTGCATTCGTATTTAAAACATTGTTAGACCCATTCGCAGGCAAACAAAGCTTTGTACGTATCTTCTCTGGTGAACTAAAAGAAGGCGATCGCCTTTATGATGTAAACCAAGGTGTAGAAGAAAAATGGGGCAAGATGGTTACCCTTATCGGGAAGCAACAAATCCCTGTATCTGCCGCTAAAGCTGGCGATATCGTAGTGATACCGAAATTGGCTAATGCTAAGACTGGCGATACATTAACTGCTCCTGACTTTAAAGTGACATACGATGCTATCCGATTCCCTCAACCTCTATACACAGTGGCATTAGAACCTGTGAAAAAAGGTGAGGAGGAAAAATTAGCTGGTGCTGTTCTAAAAGTAGCAGAAGAAGATCCTACTTGCGTAGTAGTGAAAAATGCTGAGGCCCGTCAACTACAAATCGATTGTATGGGCGAGGTTCATCTCGAGCATATCCTCAACAAAATGGATCGTAAATATGGCGTACAAGCTAAACTTGTGACTCCATACATTCCATACCGCGAAACCATTAAAGGCTCCGCTGAAACCGAGTCTAAATATAAGAAACAAAGTGGCGGTCATGGTCAATATGGTCACGTTAAGATTCAAGTGGACCCATTATACGATGGAAGCGAATTTGCATTCGTAGACAAAATCTTTGGTGGTGCTGTACCTAAACAATACATACCAGCAGTGGAAAAGGGTGCCAAAGAAACCCTAGATAAAGGCTTAATTGCGGGATATCCTATGATTGGCGTGCAAGTGACACTCTTGGATGGATCTTACCATAGCGTAGACTCCTCAGAGTTAGCATTTAAAGTAGCTACGTCACAGGCTATCAAGGATGTAATTCCTAAGGCGAAACCAGTCCTATTAGAACCAATCTATGAAGTTAACGTGTTTGCACCAGATGCTTTCATGGGCGACATCATGGGTGATTTGAATAGCCGTCGAGGTCGTGTATTAGGCATGGAACAAAGTGAAAGAACAGGTATTTCTGTTGTTAAAGCACAAGTACCATTGGCTGAAATGGCCGACTATGTAACTGCATTGCGCTCTATCACTCAAGGACAAGGCGTATTTAACCGTCAGTTCTATACTTATGAAGAGGTTCCACATAAGCAAGCGGAAGAAATTATCGCTGCTCATAAAACTCAAGAATAAAGTTAAGAACATGTCCACGTACTGTATCAAATACAGTTAGAATCACTACAACTGAATAGATAATTGCATATCGTAACAACTTAATAGCATAACAATTGACGTAAGTCATAAATTTGAATAGTATTTTACACGAGCCCTCCATATATGTAGCGTATGGAGGGCTTTTACTATATTTGAAATAGATTAGGATAGAGCTTAATCGATACTGGAGAATATGGGGAACTAATCATTGGTATGTATAGATGCAGTGGAAATAATAGAATTGCTAGTCCTTTATGTATATATGTGCTAACATTAAGATAATATAATTGCTTATGTATCGGGTATTATTTCCATATATCGAGAAAGGATCGTATATGTTTTTCTCTAGCATTACTGCAGATTATACAAAAATGGGCTATCCTAAAGCCATCGTACGAGCTTTAGATTTCTTAAAAAATACAGACTTGAAAGCATTGCCAGGCGGCCGTCATGCCATTGAAGGGGACATGATGTACGCCAATGTAGACGATGTAGAAACAAAATTATTTGAAACTACAAAACCTGAGTCTCATCGCAATTATGTAGATATTCAATTCATGGTAGATGGGGAAGAAAATATGGGCTTTTTCGTAGATAAAGGCCTCGTAAAACCTGTAGAGTCTTATCCAGAACGGGATTGTTATTTCTACCCAAACGAAGCTGTCGATGAAGGACAAATCCATTGCCCAGAAGGGTACTATACAGTATTCTTCCCATCTGATATCCATAGACCACTATTAGCTGTTAATGATAAGCCTATTAAAATCCGCAAGGTTGTTGTAAAAGTGCATGTGGATCTCTTAGGCGAGTAATCCTATGAAGCGATATGAAATTATAGGTGTTTTACTAACCCTATTAGGTGCTGTTTTATGGGGCGTATCAGGTGCTTCAGTACAGTTCTTAAGTAACTTTAGGGATATGAACTTGGAATGGCTAGTCACCATGCGGTTAATTACAGCAGGACTGTTGACTGTTATCTATGCATGGTTTAAATATGGTAATGCTATCTTCCATGTCTTTCGTAGTTTAAAAGATACAGCAGGCCTTATTGTTTTTGGCGTATTTGGTATGGCTTTATGCCAATATACATACTTTAAATCTATTGCTTTAGCAGGGGCCGGTATTGCGACGGTACTCCAATACTTGGCGCCATCAATGATTATTATTTATATGCTAGCCCGTTATGGTAAAAGGCCCTCTAAAGGGGAAATTATTTCTGTTATACTTGCCTTGGTAGGTACGGTTTGTTTGATGGGGAATGATGGCTTTTCTATGGAGCAATTCCCACTAGCAGTGCTCGTATGGGGACTCCTATCTGCTGTAGGGGTCGCTGTATATAGTGTTTCTCCTGTGGATTTACTATATAAATATGGAACCTTGCCGATTGTAGGCTTCGGTATGCTCATGAGTGGTGTTGTTGCTGCCATTTTGTTCCATCAACCTAATTCGTATGCAATGTGGGATGTATGGACCGTTATTGGATGTTTCAATGTTGTCTTTCTTGGGACCATCGTATCTTTTAATGCTTACTTGGAAGGTGTTAAACGAATAGGTGCGGTGCCAGGATCCATCTTGTCATCTATTGAACCGATTTCGGCGGCTTTCTTTGGATGGGCTTTTTTAGACAATCAATTTAGTCTATTAGGGCTAATTGGCATGGCCATGATCATTGCCACTGTTATTATTATTGCTTTAGAAAAACGTAAATAATTTATAGATGATTGATTTAGGTTAGCCTAAATTGATTTAAACATATCTATAATTTAATGTTAGAGGTTTCATCTCTGCGTATTGCAGAGGTTGGGGCCTCTTTGCTATTATGATACATATTGTGAAAGTATTCGTCATGGAGGGGCGTATGGAGGAAAAACAATGGAAGGGCATGGGCCTTGCCATTATGGGAGCCCTGTTTTGGGGGCTTTCAGGTACATCTGTACAATTTCTTGAAAATGCAAAGTTAAAAAGCCATCTATACCAGAGCTATTTTGTATTTTGCTTGCTATGGTTGGTACCATTTGTATTGTTATGCAAGAGGGCTTAGATATGTCGTCCTTCAACGAAGAAGCCTTGTTCTGGGGTCTCGTATCGGCGGCCAGTATTTGTATTTATACATTACAGCCCATTGAGCTTTTAAAAACATATGGCACTACGTCTGTAGTTGGTTTTGCCATGTTTATCTGCGGTATCTTATCTATTGCTATGTTCCAACAAGTTGAGTCTGAAGCTATTTGGGATGGTATGACGTGGCTGGGGTTATTTGCCATCATCATACTTGGTACAGTGGTATCCTTTAATGCCTATATGGAAGGGGTAAAACACATTGGGGCCGTACAAGGTTCTATACTTTCATCCTTAGAACCAATATCCGCTGCCTTATTTGGGTGGGCACTTCTCGGGAATGAATTTACCCTCATCGGTATCTTTGGCATGATCTGTATTATTGCTACTGTGTTTATTATTGCTTGGGATCGGCAACGACAAATTAAACGAGAAGTACTAAAAAAATTAAATAAAGAGGAAATTGTGTAATCTGCGTATGTATGCTTTTTTATTTCTAAAAACCTCAATATAAGTTATAATATATACAAGAATAATTATTGATGTATATAGAAATTTATAATGCTGTGTATATCATCTTATTGGTTGACTATTTAATTAGCTATTTGTGTAGCTCTTCATATAGTTGAAGTATAGGTATCTATTGTATTTTAGGAGGTAAGTATGTCTGTAAAAGATTTCGTACAAAAACGCCGTGAAGCATTAATTGAATTGCGCCGTGATTTTCATAAGTATCCTGAAACTGCTTGGTTAGAATATCGTTCTGCTGCTAAGATCGCGGCAACGCTTATTTCCTTGGGCTATGATGTAGCGTTAGGTGAAGAAGTTCTTGATTTGGATTCTCGTATGGGCTTGCCTAGTAAGGATGTTATGAGTGCTGCTATGGCTCGTGCCATCGATGAAGGTGCTAATCCAGAGCTAGTAGAAAAATTGGGCTTTGGTAAAACAGCGATTGTAGCAACTATGAAGTTCAGTGATGAAGGTCCTGTAGTGGCATTCCGTGTAGATATGGACTCTAATGATGTTATCGAATCTAAAGAGGCTGGACATGCACCTGTTAAGGGTGGCTATCGCTCTTGTCATGATAAAGCGATGCATGCTTGTGGTCATGATGCACATATGGCAATGGGTCTTGGTCTTGCCGAATATGTAGCAGAGCATAAAGATCAATTCAAAGGTACTCTTAAATTGATATTCCAACCAGCAGAGGAAGGCGTGCGCGGTGCTAAAGCAATGGTTAACGCCGGCGTAGTAGATGATGTAGACTACATGTTCGGTTTGCACATTGGGTTCAATGAAAATTATGCAAATTGCTTTGCTTGTAGTAACCACGGCTTCTTGGCTACTACTAAACTAGATGCGGTGTTCCACGGTTATGCTGCTCATGCTGGTAGCTCTCCAGAGAAAGCGAAAAATGCAATGCTTGCAGGTTGTACAGCAGTGCTTAATTTACAAGCCATTGCTCGCCACGGTAAAGGTGCTTCTCGTATGAACGTTGGCATTTTTGAAAGTGGTACTGGCCGTAATGTAACACCAGATACAGCAGTTCTTAAATTAGAAACTCGTGGGGCTACTACAGAAATCAATGATTACGTAATCGGCCGTGCAGAAACGATTATCAAAGCCGCTGCAGAAATGCACGACTGCTCCTATGAAATTACAAAACAAGGTGAAACTCCATCTTGTCGTATGAGCGATGAATTGGCTCCTGAAATCCAATCTATTATTAAGCCTCTTGGTATCTTTAGAGATGTTCCATTAGATTATAGTGGCGGCGGTAGTGAAGACTGTGCATACTTCTTGAATCGCGTAATTAGCCGCGGTGGCATGGGTACATATATGCTAGTAGGCTCCGCTATCAAAGCTCCACATCACAACCCACTCTTTGATATCGATGAAGAAGATATGCTTAACGGTGTTATTGCATTAGGAACTATTGCAGCTCACTATTTGAAATAATATAAATTGTGAGGTTTGTTATGATTCAACGGGATCGCTTAGTTAACGATTTTGAAGCTATGTCACAGTTTACTGCACCTGGTGAAGGCATTAATCGCCTTGCTTTCACCGATGCAGACTGGGCGGGCCGCCAATATATTATAGACCGCATGGTTGACGCAGGCTTAACTGTAGAAACAGACGGTTTTGGAAATGTCATTGGCTATAAGGTTGGTAAGAATCCTGACTTGCCGGTTGTTATGGTTGGTTCTCATACGGACAGTGTGCCGAATGGTGGCAATTATGACGGCGTGGTCGGCGTGTTATCCGCCATTGAAGCCGTGCGTAGTATGAATGATGATGGTTTTGAACACGATCATACAATTGCTGTTGTGTCCTTTATGTGTGAAGAGTCCGCACGCTTTGGGGATTCTACATTAGGTAGTAAGGCGATGCGCGGTGCGTTGACAGTACAAGACTTACATCGCTTAACAGATAAACAAGGTACTTCTTTATACGAGGTTTTGAAAGGTCGCAGCTTACATCCAGACGAAATTGAACAGGTGGAATACAAGAGACCTGTAAAATCTTTTACAGAAATTCATATCGAACAAGGTAAGGTACTAGAGCACGAAGCGAAACCTATCGGCGTTGTAACTGGTATTGCCGCACTAGAGCGATTCTATGTGACCATACGGGGCAATGCCGATCATAGTGGTGCTACACCAATGAACTTGCGCCATGATGCGCTCTGTGGGGCGTCTAAAATTATCCTTGGTATCGAGGAAATCGCCGCTATGCAGGAGGAGCCTCCAGTAGTAGGCACCGTAGGTATTGTAGAGGTTACACCGGGGGCGATGAACGTCATTCCTGGCGTGGTGAAATTAGGCGTAGATATTCGTAGTATCTCTGAGGTTGCCCGCAACTCGGTAGTGACATTAATTAAAGAATTTATCGATGTTACTGCAGAAAAACGTGGCTTATCTTATACGATTGAACCTGTTGCACAAGATCATCCCGTAGCGATGCATCCTGCTATGATTAGAGAAATTGAAGCGGTTGTTACATCGCTAGGCGTAGAATATATGGCTCTGCCGAGCGGTGCTGGTCACGATGCCATGCACTGGGCTGATGATGTGCCAACGGGCATGATCTTTATTCCATGCCTCAATGGTATCAGTCATAATCCAGCGGAATTTGCTGAGATGGATGATATCGTAATGGGTGCTCAAGTGCTAGATAATGTGCTACGTAAACTTAGCCTAGAGACTACACAACTAGCTTAAGCTTAGGCTGCTAGGTCTCTATATATAGAAGTGTGTGTCAGAATGTGTATGTAGGAATGTATATTTCTAGGATTTTCTCTTGTAGAGTTTCGAATCTACTTGCACTAGGAATATACAGATTGGAGAGTGTATGGTTATTGCAGGTGTTGTTATTGTAGTGGCAACATTTATTGCTATTATTAAACAGTATGAAACGCGGCTCGTATTATTATTGTCGGGCCTCTTGATGTGCTTTATTGGCGGTAAACTAGGGGCTGGTACGACGGCTTTTGTAAAAGAACTGACGAACCCAGGTCTTGTGCCGACCATTTGTACTGTTCTTGGTTTTAGTTATGTTATGGAATACACAAAATGTACAGAGCATATGGTGTATTTCATCTCTGCTGGCCTCAAGAAGATGACTAAGATCATTATCCCTGGCGCCGTTATTATTACGTTCTTAATCAACATTGCGTTACCTACAGCGGCAGGCTGTGCGGCAGCGGTTGGTGCGCTCTTGATTCCAGCTCTTATTCGCTCTGGTGTACATCCGGCAATGGCTGGTTCTGCTATCTTCCTAGGCACGTGGGGTAGCTCTTTGAGCCCAGGCCTTATGTTTAACCCTCAAGTAGCACAACTAGCTGGTGTAGATGTAATGACAGTTATTACGAGCTTCTCTATGCAAGCCATGATTGGCATCGTAGTTGCCGCAATCTTACTTAACATCGTAGCTATTGTTAAGAAAGAGCATACAGGGTATGTGATGAAAAATGATACTGCTGAGGAAGGTAAAGAGTTTAAAGTAAATTATCTCTACGCTATTATCCCTATCATTCCTCTTGTATTGCTTGTACTAGGCAGTAAACAAGTGGCGGTGATTCCAGAAGTTTCCGTTCCTGTATCTATGCTCATTGGTACAGCGATTGGTATTGTAGCGGTTCGTCCTAATGTAACAGAAGCGGTGAAGAAGTTCTTCCGCGGTACTGGCGATGGTATGTGTGATGTAGTAGGTCTTATGGCTGCTGCAGCATGTTTCACAGCTGGTATGCAACTTATCGGTCTTACTAATGCTCTTATTGATGGCATGAAGAACTCTCAACAAATCGCTCAAATCGGTGCGGCCTTTGGTCCATTCTTGTTGGCTGTTATCTCTGGTTCCGGTAATGCAGCAGCCCTTGCCTTTAACGGTGCTGTAACACCACACGCAGCAGACTTTGGATATGGCATTATGGAACTTGGCTCCATGGCGCAAATCGGTGCAGGTATCGGTCGTAGTATGAGTCCCGTAGCAGGCGCAGGTATTATTGTAGCTGGTATTGCGGGAATCAATCCTATGGAAATGGCAAAACGCAATGCTGTACCATGTATCATTGCTACAGTTGTGATCATGCTATTGTTACTCTAATTCAAGATACGTGATTGTGTCATAGTAGAGAAATTATTTTTATAAAAGCTATTATATAAAAGAAAATCCGTCATGATTTTTGTCATGACGGATTTTTTTGCATATACTGAGATACAAGGTATAAGTAAAATTTATGGATACTAAAGAAAAGAGCAATTTGTTTTTATTGCATTTTCGTAATATATTATATGTATTAAAGGAATATATGCTATACCTTTGTGTCAGCCCAGGTTTTCATAAATGAGTAAAAAGCCTGTACTGGCTTGGACTCAAGGGCACTGTTACGGGTGTACATCCACGTATCACGAGTCATGATGTGACCATCAAGATCCTTTAAGGTTTCCTTAAATAGTTTAGGGTAATCGTTGCCACAGCTTTTGGTAAGGATGGTAAAACCAAGTCCTTGGTTGACGAGCTTCATGCAGGTATCGATATCGTTCACTTCGATGATGCGCATCGGTGGTTGTGAGTAGTGAGAATACCACCAATCATCTATAGTTTGCTGTAAATTCGGATCTGTTTGATAGTGAATATAGGGCAGACGAGGTAAGTCCTCAACGGCACAAGGCGTTTTGTTAAAGAAGCAGAATGGTTCGGACCAAATATGTTCTTTCGACTCTGTCCAAGTGTGAGCACCGCGGATGATGGCAGCATGTAGGCGACCTTCAAGAAAGTCATGGTATAGCTTATAGCTAAGTCCCGTATACATAATGATATCAATGTGTGGATAGGCCTCTTTAAAGGTCGATAAAATATGGGGAATGTGATACTTTGCGAATACATTTGAGCATCCTAGGTTTAATGTACCACGTGGTTCACTACCCATAGCTAATAGCTCTTGGCGCACCGAAGTATAGGAATTGAGCAAATCTTCGGCGTATCGCACAAGGCGTTGACCTTGATAGGTAAACTCTACGCCACGAGCTTGTCGGTTGATGATGGGACAGTTAAATTCCTTTTCTAATTTTTTTATTCGTTCACTCAATGCAGGTTGTGTCATAAATAGACGACGCGCCGCATAAGTAATATTATTTTCCTCTGCTAAGGTTTTTAAAATTGTACAATCTTTCGTGTCCATAAACTCTCCTTTACATATGTATTATTGTACTCTATCCCATAGAGTTGGTATAGATGAGGAGATGCTAGGGCTATACAGATTAGATATAACTAAAGGCTAGGTACAGATGAGGGACGCTAGATTTATACAAATTATTAAAGACTAGGTACTAGTAAGAGGAAGGGAACTTTCACCAATACACATGGTGAAAGAATAGTGTTTGTAAAGGTTTACACATGCCTGAAAGTAATAAAGGAGCAAGTCATGGTTGAGTTAATTTCAAATGGTGTATTTTTATATCACGGTACGGATATCGTTCCTGCAGATTCTAGTGCAGCCCTTGATCAGCAAGAAGTTTTTAATAAAGAGCGCGCCTATAAGGAAACGATGGCGTACCGTATTTTAATGGACCACCAACAACATGAAGGGGATCAAGATTTACGCATCAAATTTGATGCGTTAACATCTCACGATATCACCTATGTTGGTATTATTCAAACGGCTATTGCTAGTGGTCTAGATAAATTCCCAATCCCTTACATTTTGACAAACTGCCATAACAGTTTAGCCGCTGTAGGGGGCACAATTAACGAAGACGACCATGTATTTGGCTTATCTGCAGTACAACGCTTCGGCGGCGTCTATGTACCTCCTCATCTTGCAGTTATTCACCAATATATGCGTGAAACAATGGCAGGTTGTGGCAAAATGATCCTCGGCTCCGACAGCCATACTCGTTATGGTGCACTTGGTACGATGGCGATTGGTGAAGGCGGTCCAGAGCTTGTAAAACAATTGCTCGGTCGTACCTATGATGTACAACGTCCAGAGGTTATCGCGATTTATCTCGATGGCAAACCTAAACACGGCGTAGGTCCACAAGACGTGGCTCTCGCTATTGAAAAAGCTGTATTTAAAAATGGCTTTGTAAAAAATAAAGTAATGGAATTCGTAGGCCCTGGTATTGAACACTTGTCCATGGACTTCCGTAACGGCATCGATGTAATGACTACAGAGACTACATGCCTTACAACAATCTGGCGAACAGACAGCAATACGAAAGAGTTCTTAACACTCCATGGTCGCGGTGATGCGTACAAAGAGCTTAACCCTGGTGATGTGGCTTACTATGATGGCCTTGTAAAGGTTAATCTTGGCGAAGTGGAAAGCATGATTGCTATGCCATTCCATCCAAGTAATGTATATACTATTAAAGAAATTAACGAAGGCGGTCGCGATTTACTCGCAGAAATCGAACGTCAAGCAGTGGAGCAATTAGATAATAAATCCTTGTCCTTGCAATTGCCTGAAAAACACTTCGACGGTAAATTACACTTAGATCAAGGTATTATCGTAGGTTGTTCTGGCGGGTTGTATGAAAATATTATGCAAGCCGCAAATATCGTACGCGGTAAGAGCGTAGGCTCCGGCCGTTTCGCATTCAGCGTATATCCTTCTAGCCAGCCAATTTACTTAGAACTTATGAAAAATGGTGCCCTTGTAGACCTTATGAGCGCTGGTGCCATCGTGCGTACAGCCTTCTGTGGTCCTTGCTTCGGCGCAGGCGATACACCTAATAATACGGGCCTTAGCGGTCGTCATGCGACACGTAACTTCCCGAATCGTGAAGGTTCTAAACCAGGGAATGGTCAAATCTCCTCCGTTGCACTTCTTGATTCCCGTTCCGTAGCAGCTACGGCTATTAATGGTGGTGCATTGACGGCGGCTACTGATATCGAATATGATGATGTGGTGCCAGCTTACCACTATGATGATAAACCTTATGAAAGCAAGGTATATAGTGGCTTTAACGAACCTAATAAAGATACTGAACTCGTGTATGGCCCATCCATTAAACCATGGCCTTCTATCGAAGAATTGACACCAAATGTATTGCTCAAAGTAGCGGCTTATATCGACGATCCTGTAACAACTACAGATGAGTTGATTCCGTCTGGCGAAACATCTTCCTACCGCTCTGACCCATATGCATTGTCTGAATTTGCCTTGAGCCGTAAGGTTCCTGAATATGTAGGTCGTGCTAAAGCCGTTCGCGATTGGGAAAAATCTCGTCAAGAAGGTGAAAGCACAGCAGATTTAGTAACTGCATATGAAGAGGTAAAACAAGCGCTTGGCCTTACAGAATCTGTAGAAGATATGGCTAAGTCTACAGCCGTTTCTAGTATGGTATATGCTAATCGCCCTGGCGATGGCTCCGCTCGTGAGCAAGCAGCATCCTGCCAACGCGTATTGGGTGGCGGTGCTAATATTGCGATTGAATATGCTACAAAACGTTATCGCAGCAATGTTATTAACTGGGGCATGCTACCGTTCCTAACTAGCGAAGAAGACTCCAAAACTATGGCAGTAGGCGATTATGTATATGTGCCAAATGTGCGTGACCAATTATTCTCTGACTCCGATGATTACAAAGCATATGTTATCAGCGGTGGCGTGAAGAAAGCAGAAATCACATTGCACTTAGGCCATCTCAGCGATGAAGAAAAAGATATTATCGCAGCAGGTTGTCTCATCAACTACTATGCAAATTGCAAAGCGTAAGTGGTGAACATAAAGGAGTAAGTTATGAACGGGTATAAAGAAATTCCTGTTACTTATATGCGCGGCGGTACTAGTAAAGGGGCGTATCTGTTAAAAGATACGCTTCCAACTGACCCAGCTGCTCGGGATCGTATGATTTTAGATTTATATGGATCTCCCGATGCGCGTCAAATTAATGGTATCGGTGGTGCCGATCCATTGACGAGCAAGGTGGCTATCGTAAATCCTTCTGACCGCGATGATGCGGATATCGACTACACCTTTGGTTATGTCGGTATCGCTGATGCGGTGGTAGATTACGAAGGTAATTGTGGCAATATTTCTGCTGGTGCAGGGGTATTTGCTATTATGGAAGGCTTTGTGAAAGCCGTAGAGCCAGAAACAGTGGTTCGTATCTTTAACACAAATACAAATAAGGTTATTGAAGCACATGTGCCAGTCCGAGATGGTAAACCAGTTATTGACGGTGATTTTGCTATCGATGGTGTACCTGGTACAGGTGCTCGTATTACGTTATATTTCTTGGAGCCTGGCGGTTCTAAGACAGGTAAGCTACTACCAACAGGCAATGTACAAGACACAATTACATTGGCTGATGGACGCACAATCCAAGTCAGTCTCGTAGATGCAGCAAATCCAGCTGTATTTGTAAAGGCTACAGACCTTGGTTATGAAGGCACGGAATTACCGGCTTTCACAGAAACGGATGGCGGTGTATTACTCAATACACTTGAAGATATTCGCACTACTGCAGCTGTAATGATGGGACTTGCTTCATCTAAAGAGGCTGCCAGTCCTGCAGTTCCAAAGGTATGTATGGTGTCCGCACCACAAACCTACGTGGCAAGCGATGGTCGAACTATCGAGGGGAATAGTATAGACATCGTGGCTCGTACAAAGGCACTAGCTGTAATGCATAAAGCTTATGCCGTTACAGGAGGTATTTGTACAGCTACGGCAGCGCTGATTACGGGTACTGTGGCGAACGAAGTAGTGAGCGAACGTGCTAAAGAAACGAATCAAGTTACTTTAGCGCATCCATCAGGGAAATTTGATTTCGAAATATGCTTAACCAAAGATAAGGGTTGGCATGTGGAGAAGGCGGGCGTCGCTAGAACAGCGCGACCGATTATGAAAGGCATAGTTTATGTTAAAGGAGAGTAAGAATGAGTAAGCTACTTAAAATTGCAATTATGTTTGCCATTCCTCTGGTAATGTGGTTCATTACACCGCCAGAAGGTTTGAGCGTTGAAGCTTGGCGACTGCTAGGTTTTTATTTAATGGCTATCGTTGGCCTTGTTGTTAAACCTTGGCCAGCACCAATTATCTTGTTATTATCTATTGCAGGTTCTGCAATTTTCTTGAATGCTACGAAAAACGTATTGTCTGGTTATGCATCCACTACAGTATGGCTAGTATTCTCTGCGTTCTCCCTCAGTGTGGCGTTCGTAAAAACAGGTCTTGGACGTCGTATTGCGTACCTATTGATTAAATCCTTAGGTCACACTACATTGCGTCTTGGCTATGTAACTGCTTTATTAGATCTAATTATTTCCCCAGTAACACCTTCCAACACAGCACGCTGTGGTGGTATCGTGTTCCCAATCATGAACTCTGTAGCAAAAGCTTTAGGTTCTGAGCCTGGTGAAAGCGCTAAAAAAGCTGGTTCTTACCTCATGGTTAACACATACATGGTTACTAAGGTAACAAGCTTGATGTTCGCTACAGCAATGGCACCAAACTTATTGGCTGCTGACTACATGAACAAAATCCTTGGCGTAGATCTCAACTGGGGCCTTTGGGCATTAGCACTCGTAGTACCAGGTCTTGTAATGCTTCTCATTACACCTACTTTGGTATACTACTTAGACAAACCATCTATTCAACACATCGACTCTCATGCGATTGCAGATGAAGGTTTGAAAGAACTTGGACCTATGTCTGGTCGCGAGAAATCTCTTATTGCTATCTTTATCCTTGCCTTAGTTGGCTGGGCGTTGCCTTCCATCTTGACGCAAGGCTTTGGCATTAAATTCTCCCTTGATGCAACAGCAGTAGCTATCGTAGCCATGGTAGCAGCGCTTGTAACAGGCGTAATCAAATGGGAAGATATGCTTGAATCCAAAGGTGCTTGGAACACATTGATCTGGTTCGGTGGTATCATCGGTATGTCCAGTGCGTTGTCCAAGGTTAAATTCTTTGAATGGCTAGCTGACTTTATGGGTACACACTTCAACTTCGGCGACAACCCGATGTTGGCTCTTATTATCATCGGCGCTATCAGTATCGCTGTTCGCTACTTGTTCGCCTCTGGTAGTTCGTACGTTGTAGCCATGCTTCCAGTATTCCTTACTGTAGGTAAAGTAGCGGGTGTAAATCCAATGGCGTTGTCCTTGTTACTAGCTGCTACAAACTCCTACGGTGGTGCGTTGACTCACTACGGCGGTGCAGCGGCTCCAATCGTATTCGGTGCAGGTTACAACACAGTTAAGAGCTGGTGGATTATCGGCGGCATTTTCGCTATCATGTGCTTCATCGTAAACCTTACAGTGGGCTACGCATGGTGGGAAATCCTCGGTATCCTATAATACCTAACTAGAGACAATAGTTATTCTATACATATAGAATGATCATCCCCTAGGTAGTGAAAGTTTCTAAACTTTTACAAAAAATATAATAAAAGAGCTGTTTCGGAATCAGTACACACACATCTGAGTTCTGAGAACAGCTCTTTTTATTTGTTTATATAGTTTCTTTAATGAATTTGCACTATTTTCGTTGTATTACGGCGTTACTTTAGTTTTAACGCAACCCATAGGGCAGCGCCGATAAAGGTAAGGCTACATGCCCAGAAAAGGGTTGTGAAGCCAAATTGAGCGGCTACGATGGAACCACCAAAGGAGCCTAGAAAGTAACCCATAGACAAACAAGACTGATTGTACGAGAATACTTGTCCCGTATATTCCTTAGGTGTTTTTGATGCTAAATAGGTATTGAGCGCAGGTAACATACCACCTAGCCCAAAACCTTGCAAGAAACGGATAAACCCAAGTACATACACAGAGTCCACATAGGCTTGCGGTATATTGAGTAGACCTACATAGATCATCGAGTAGATGAGCACCTTTCTAGGGCCTATACGGTCTACTAATTTCCCGAGTGGAGAGCTACTAAAGAATTGGGCGATACCCATGGCAGAGAACACAGCACCAGATATGAAGGCTATATTTTCCGTATTGCTTGGTAGCATTCCTTTAATGTAAACCGTCATAATGGGGGAGATGGCGGTAACCGAAATGGCATACAGGAAGGAGGTTGCAGATAAAGCGACTAAACTAGAAAACTCAGGTAAGTGAGTTTTTAGATTTCTAAAGGTTTGCTTCTCAACAAGTGGCTTTGGAACATAGTTTTCATGTACCAGCATTGCCGTCAAGCCAAAGGAGATAAGCATAAGGGCCCCGATGATAAAGAAGTCATTTCGAATACCTACTACATCACTGAGATACCCTCCTACAAGCGGACCGGCTAGTGAGCCTGCAAGGCTAAAGGATCCTATAATCCCTAGAGCCCAACCTGTATGGTTTTGCGGTGTTTCTGACGCGATAAGTGTTACCGATGCGGGGTAAAAACCGCTTACTAACCCTTGCAATGTACGAACGAGGAACACACCTTCTGGTGTAGTCTGAAAGCCCAATAATATACTACATATAGCCATACCAAGACTAGAGCGTATGAGGGTAATCTTACGTCCCTTACGGTCTGCTAATCGGCCCCAGAAGGGAGCTGCTAAGCAGACAATGAGGAAGGTGATGCCCATGGAGGCACCGGACCATTGTGCTATCGATCCTGTATCGCTTAAGCCCATTTCATGGAAGTATAGAGGGAGAATAGGGCTTACCTGACTAATCCCGAGGGACATGAAGAATATGCAGAATGCGCAAATGTACACCGTTCGTTTCCACGTTTCCAAAGTATCCCTCCTTTAGTCTTTCTTTTTAACTTCTTCCCAATCGCTTAAGTCCGGAAGTTTATTGCTTGCTATAGATTCTTGGATCCAGTAATTAATGGAGGTTAAGTTGCTAGATTCCCGTTTAAAGCCATATACGATGTCATCTTCTACGTCGTCTTCTATAGTGATATAGAGAGAAATATGTAAGTTTTTACCTTTTCCGCGCTCGATGAAGTAGCTAATACCCGGATCGTCGAGGTTAGATGGGCGAACCGCAATGATATCGTACTTGCCATTGGCTACGCCTTCTAAGGCATCCTTAATCATTTGATTGGAAAGTTCATATTGATTGAGGTAGAAGATATCGTTGTCACAAGTTAATACATATTCTCTAGGAGGCGTAGTATTTTTGTACTGTTTCTCCCAGCTTTCATCAATCACAGGCAATGTAGCATTATCATAGAAGTCTTTAATTAAACCGAGACCTTCAGGAATGGACATCTCCTTAAAGTATCTTATTTCATATACTGTAGGATCCAAGGTTTCATCGAGTTCCGTAGGATCCTCAATGTAGCCGTATAGATAGATGGTACAAGCATTTTTATCTTCATTGTGGAACATAACAATGCTGTATACATCGTAAATTACATTTTCTATGGATTGACGATTATCATAGATGATAAAGCTGAGATATTTTTGTGTATCCCATTCCCGTTGAATGAAATTCCAGTCGTATTTATTCGTGCGCCAACCAGTAGTAGAATTCTCGAAGATTTCTAATACATCGACAGAGTTTTGCGGCCATGCAGGTGGCATAGGGTTACATGTTGTAGAAGATTGCGTTATCCCTTCTTTGTACTGATAATGTCCATCAACGAGTTCAAAGGCCTCTAATCGCTCAGAGGCTTCGTCAGGAATTGCCAACGGCTCACCAGTACCTAACCAATTATCGTTTCTTGTGTTGAGACGTTTGATGCTTTCACGAGCATGCTCGTAGAACGTAACGGCTTGGTCTAAATCAGGTTCTTTTGTAATGGCACCAATTTCGTAGCAATAGCCGGCGGCCAGTTGCCATAGATGGTCCGCATAGTCATAACTACTGTATCTATCGAAACATTTGCTAGCCTGATTGACGCACTCTATGGCGGTTCTTATAGCAGGGGTATTACCTTTTTTGAAAGTAAATACATAAGCGAGATACGGCCAAATAGCATCGAGCGTGTAAATAGCTGGTTGTTGCAATAAGTGAGCGATGCGAGACCAGTCTTGAGACTGACCATCGATATTCAAGGTGCGAAGAATGATGGCTTGCATGGTAGCATAAGCGTGGTCGTTAAAGTCTAAATAATCTGGGCTTATAGCAGCACGCTCATAGTATTTGAGGGCCTTTTGAATATTCTGAGGAATTCTTTTGTTAGACTCACATGGTTTTGCATAGTACTCGGCAGCTTCACGCAAACACATGCCATTATTCATGGCCGCACCACGCTCAAAATATTCGAGAGCTCGTTCATGCTCCCCGCGAGACTTACAAATATCGCCTGCTAAATACATCATGAGTGGCAAACCTGCTTTGGCACCTTCAAAAATGACTTGTTCTTCCATTGCCCTATTATCTTGCTCTACATAGGTAATGCGCAAGTTTCGGTATGCAATAACAAGGCCTGCATCGGCAGATTTACGCAACCATTGTTGAGCAATAGCATTTATTTTATTGGTCGATCTACGTTGATCTGCTTGTACAAATAAGCTTTTTAAGAAACGGACAAAGGTAGATGGTTCACCTTCGTTAGCCACCTTTCGAGCCGATGGTAAGATGTGGTAATCCCCCCATTGGTATACATTGGCAATGGCGTAGGCACAGTAGGAACAACCCTTTTGGGCGCCCTCATAGACGCGCTGGAATGCTTGGTCCTTCGTCATAGGCAACTCTTTTTCAATAGTTGGTGTAAGGGCACCAGAGGTACGCATAGCTTGTAAAATAGCGATGGCACTGCCTTTGCGAATAGCCGTATGTAAATAACTATACGCCTTTGTGTCATCCTCAGGGAAGCCTGCTTCAATCCACGTGAACTGAGGTCCAGAATAGACGCGCGCCAAAATAGCGTACACATCGCCGATACCTGGAATCTTTTGACCTTCCTCGTCCAATTTCACAAGGGCATCAAGCTCAGCCTTGCCCGCCCAAGCAATATCTTTATTACATTGATGGAATATTTTATTGAAAGACTGCTGTATTTGATCAGTAAAATAAAAACTCATTCTCTCTCCTCCGCATAATAATCAGTAGAAGCTGACAACATATGTAATTTCAGTATACTATTAGTGTTTAGAGGAAAACAATATAAATTATCGATTGCTTGAGGAATAATATATTCAATTTTAATTATTTATATTAGAATAGATAGAAAACTGGGTGTGATATAACATTAAAAGGGATGAATATGAGAAATATAAATTTTGATATGATGATTGCAGCCTTAGTTATGTTGATTCTTAATTGTAGAGGGTATTATAAGTACGTTATGGGGAAACAACTTTCTGAGCAGGAAGCAGCTAGGAGAAAATATATGTTATTCCCTAATTTATATAAATGGGTCTGTATATGTAGTTCTTTATTGATTATTGTTGCATTTGCTTATTATTGTATTGAAGGTTTAACGGAAATTTCGCTTAGATTTATGATAATTGCGGGCATTTCTTTTATTGTAAGTCGAATACTACAGATTGCTCAAAAGAAAGTATCTAAAGACTACAAGAATAGTCTTATTGTGATAGTATTTTTGAGCCTGATGTTATTATTATTTATCTATATGTTTTTGTATTGATTATGTTTACATAGCTTTAATTTGTAGATATCCTTCGGTATGAGAGAAAAGAGCTTTTGGGTTAAAAAATCTTGAAAGTTAAGATTCTCCTTGACTTTCATTCTATAGAAACATTATAATCAGATTATAATTTTATACTCGC
>ERZ791920.920-NODE-920-length-19218-cov-2.980588_pt1 | contig 19218 bp, 17 predicted proteins | sample MGYA00510136_ERZ791920 | MGnify/ENA primary metagenome ERZ791920 (study PRJEB30046, sample SAMN00792066) | human gut metagenome | study: EMG produced TPA metagenomics assembly of the A metagenome-wide association study of gut microbiota in type 2...
CCCGTGGCATTTTTCACTTTTTTCAGCTTTATTTTGTTTTTTGAAATATTTTTAATCTTTGTTTTTTGATTTTCAAAAAAACTGTTTTTAGTTTTCTCAGATTGTTCATTTTGTACATCTGAGATGTAATCTGATGCCGCCATTGGATAATTTCTATAAAAATCTGAATTTTTGTATTGGTCATCTCTTGTATGATCTTTGAAATTGTCGCCCTTTAAGAAGTATCTATATCTGATTCCTGCCTGTGAAAGCTGTGAATCCCATGTTGCATCCAGATTATAATAATAATCTCCAAGCTTTACTATGTTCCAACCGTGACGCACTGTTTTGTCTTTTCCATACCCGGGAATTACTCTTACGGATATTCCAAGTTGTTTCAATATTCTATAGATAAGTTGGGCATATCCCTGACAAACCGCTTCTCCATTATATAATGCTGAATATGCTGTAAAAACTATTTCATCGTCAAGACTTTGAGCATATGTAACATGTTTACACACATAATCGTAAACTGCCTTAACTTTTTCATAATCTGTCGTTTCTGATGTAAAGCCTAGCTCTTCTATGATTTGATTCACTTTATCATCTACCAGGCTTCTCTGTTCCAATGTTGTAAAATATTTTATCTTTATAAGAAACTGATACAAATAGTATCCGTTGCTCTTCTGAGCCCTATAAGAAACGTCTCTGTTACTAATGTCCCAGAACATGTAATCTCCTTCTACAGGGTTGTCTGTTACACTTGCTGCCTTATCTTCTATATCGTAGTAAATCTGGTCTGCTGCAGAACTCTTTGACTTTACAAAAACATAAAGCGTGCTTTGGTGAGCCAACATAGCCTTTTTCAATGTGGTTGCTGCCTGATTTATTGTTCCATAATTGGCTCTCGGAAGACTTATCGATTCAAGTTTTTTGTTCTCGATTTTTACCGTTCCGGTTCTTATATCAGCTTTTTGACTGCTTATAAGCTTTTCTATTTTATTTTCTGTAATCTGACTTTGACTACTTTTTTCTATATTATAAATTTGGTCAGCTTTTACACTAGTTATATTTACGGGAGTCACCAGCATTGCCAATGCCATAATTATTGATATTATTTTTTTCATATATAACCTCTTAAATCTTTCCGATAAAAACGTTTAGGGACTACATATAGTTCAAAGGCAGAATTAATGTACTGTTGTACTTTTTAATTCTGCCAATTTGTTATTATTTCTTTTTGTATTTTGTCTTGTATGTTACACCTTCGTACTTAAGCTCTCTTAACATCTTCTTTCCTTCAAGAAGTGTGTATGTTAATTTCTGATTGTGATTATTCTTAAGCTTGAAGTGAATCATATATTTTCCAACTTCAATCTGTGTTATATGGTTCTTGCTACTGATTTCCACATCATAACCTAATGACTTGTTGTTCATATCCTTAATTTTGATGCATGGTTCGCCCTTATACAACACTTCTGAGAAAGTGATGTAGTAAGTTGTTTTCTCACCATTTACAGTTCCTCTATGCTTCCAGGTTCCTAACCATAATGACACTTTCTTATGGAATGAGTTCATTGAATCGTAAAGTGTTTTTGCTTTTGCGTAGTTGCCTTTAATCTGATTCAAAAGATTCAAGCTTTCCTGAATCTTTCCTGCCTCGCCAAGTTTAACTGCCTGATTATAAACACTTTCGCTTAAGTTTGCTGACTTTGAAAGTTTTTCTACTTTTGAGTAAACTTCCATTCCCTCTTTAATTGAGCCTTTGTCAATTAACTGTTTTGCGTAGGCATAACCATATTCCGCATACTGTGCCTGGAAAGTCTTGTTGTCCTTTGCATATACGTTCTTGATTGTCTGCCATGCTGTGCTGTAATCTGCCTTAATATATGAAACCTGCGCCATTCCTGCACTTGCCTTATTAATTAAATTAAAATCAGATGCTGCCTGGGCACTTGATGTAAATAACTGCTGTGCCTTGTCGTAATCTTTCTTGTCTAACGCATCTGTTGCTGCGTAATAATCAAGGAAAGCACCTGCCTGCTTGCCATATTCTGAGCTCTTGTCAGCATCGTTACTCTTCTTAAAATAGTCTGAAGCCTTGTCTTCATCTTTTTCATTAAGTGCCTGTAAACCAATGTTGTAATATGCTTCTGCCAAGAACTCCTTGCTCTTTCTAAATCCTCCAAGGTCCTTAAACTCTGTTACTGCCTGTGTGTACTTCTGGTTCTTAAGCAATTTTTCTGCATTCTTGTATTTCTTGTTTGGAATAAAGAACGCTACTATGACTATGGCTACAATTGCAATAATTACACCAACTGCTATCAAAGCTGTCATATATTTCTTTTTTACATCTTTCTGTCTGTTAGCACGTCTGTTTTCGCTTGCCTGTTTTCTTTCTTCATTCTTTACGGCAATATCGTATTTCTTATGTGCTGTCTTTATTAATTCCTTGCTATTCTTGTACCACGCAATTCGTTTAAGAATTTCAATTCCATTTCCAATGCTTGCAGAATCGTCTTTCTGTACTTCTTCCATTCCTGAGATGTAGTTGTCTTCGTAGTCTTTAGTCTTTGCCTGTGCAAAAACTTCTACGTCTTCCATCTCTCCTGCGCTTTCAAGTACAGCGTCTTTCTTAGTCCAAACTGAACCGTCTACAAAAACTACCTTGTCTATCTTTATGATAAACTTGACTGCATTCTCATTCTTTATTGTAATCTTTGCAGCCTTGCCTTTTGATGCAAGGTATTCCTGTCCCATTGCAAGATAGCTGTGGTTAATCTGTTCAACATTGCCTTCACCGTCATCTGCATAGATTGTAATGTAGAGATCTCTTATCTCCTTCTCTTCATAGATATTTGTAAATATAAGTGAAAGTCTGTTAATGTTACTTACCTGGTCTCTCTCAAGAGTTCCTTTTTCAAACAAAACAGGGCTTCCGTATGTCCAAAGATTTGGCTCTAACTTGGCAATAACCTTGTATCTGCCATTTTCTTTTTCTTCCTGTTCAGATTCTTCACTCTTTGAATCTTTCTTTTTTGCAGTTTGCTTCTGCTCTGAATCTTCCTGTGTTGCCAACTCTTTTGTTGACTCTGCTGCTTCTTTCTGTTCGGCAGTTTCTACAATCTTTTCTGCTTCTGCACTTTCCTGCTCTACTGTAGTTTCTTCTTTCTTTATTTCTAATTCTTTATTGTTTGCTTCTTCTGCTACAGTATTTTCATCACTCTGTACGCTTTCTTCAGCGATTTTTTCTTTGTTGTTTTTTTCTTCCATTGTTATCTCCCAAATTATATTTTTCATTTCGTTTTGATATACAATTTCACAAATTCCATTTTAACATATTTTTAGAAAAAAGAACACCCATTAATAAATGGATAAAAAAGGATATTCTGTGAATTTTCTGTAAACTGAGTTTCTCTTTAGTGAATCACCACAACGCACAAAAGCATACTTCGGAGGTATTTTACCCCAAAGTATGCTTTTTTAGATTCTCTTTCGTTTCCGACAGTGTTTCACTAACCAGAAACATCTCTCATTCAACTATTTATTCAATTATTTTTGTTATTGCTATTTTTTATTTTTTGATTTTTACTTTTTTAACTTTTGACCATGCGCCGTATTTCTTTGAACCGTTTACTACTTTGTAAGCTCTTGCCTTAACCCAATAGGTTTCTTTTTTGTCAAGCTTCTTAATTGTAACTTTTGTCTTCTTAATGTTCTTAACACTGTAGCCCTGGAATTTCTTGTTATCGCAGTAACGAATCTGGTAGCCTTTTGCACCACTTACTTTAGCAAGTTTAATCTGCATTTTTCTCTTCTTTACATTTTTAAGAGTTTTGATTTTTGCTCTTGCAGGTGCTGTGACAATTGTTGTGTTCTTGTCGGCGTCTTTTTTGTTAACTTCATTTTTTTTGTCCTGTGCAAGTTCGTCTGCTGTTTTTGGTACGTAGTATCTTACATAGTCAACTTCCATTGTAGCACTCCAATCACTGTTTGTTGGAGGGTTGCCCTGTGCTAAGTTTCCGCCACATGCCACATTAAACAAAAGATAGTAATCATCATTTAATACGCTACGCTGTCCTGCATAGTTTCCTGTTCTTAAATCTGCTGTTGAATATGTTTCTGCGAAATCAGTTATTCTTACAAACTTATTTGTCCATGTTCCGTATGATGTTAAAAGCTTACCATCTATGTAGAATGCACATATGCTTCCATCTCTGTAACATCCATATGTATGCCATTCTGTCTTATTACTTATATTACGGTTAGTGTAAACATACTGATCTGCTCCATTCCATTTTGGATAATGGATTGTGCTCTGGATATCTGATCTTGTGTTGAAAGCTTCCATAATATCAATCTCACCACATGCAGGCCAAGTCTTTCCGTTAGTTCCAAGCATCCAAAATGCCGGCCAAATTCCCTGTGATGAAGGAATCTTAATTCTTGCTTCAACATATCCATATCCAATGTTAACCTTTCCTGCACTTTTGATTCTTCCAGATGTCCAATTGTAACTACCAACTTTTTCTGTCTGGGCTTTAATCTTCATTGTTCCATCTGATACAGATATGTTGTTTGCTTTATAGTATTCTTTCTCATTGTTTCCCCAGCCCCAGTTTCCATTTCCAATCTCCGGAGTCCAATGGTCACTGTTAAGTTCTGTTCCATTAAATTCATCACTCCAGTTAACTTTCATCTTTGAAATATCAATATTCTGTGCTGGTTCTGCTGCTTTAACTGTAGTTCCTGCAAAACCAATACCTAATGTAGCTGTAGCTACCACTGCAAAAGCTAATACCTTTCTCATACAAAATCTCCTTTTCAATTCATGTTTTCCTGATTTAAATGTGTTATTGTCAATAATTCAATATTCTTATTGAATCATTCGAAAACGTTTTTATTTTCTGCTAGTGACACTATTATACAATAAAGTGGTGGATTTTCAAGGATTTATCGACAAATTGTATAGTTTTTATGGTATTTTTATTTGTTTTTAATCCACTGAGGGCAAATCGGAGTTATATCCGATTCACTTTCTAACTGGTTTATACACTAGGGCACTTGATTTTTAAAGTGTCCTTTTTTTCTTCAGTCTTTTCCCCTATTTTTGTGGCAATACTAAATTCTGCCTGATTACATGTCCTTCAATATAGCTTTGGGCATTTTCAAGTGTTGTATAGCTGATTGCCTCCAAGGCTTCTTCTGTTAAGAATGCCTGATGGGATGTTACGATTACATTTGGGAATGATAGAAGTCTTGATGTAATGGATGTTTCCATTATATCGTCTTCACGGTTTTCGAATACGTTAGCTGTTTCTTCCTCGTAAACATCAAGACCTACGCTGTGGAATTTGTGCTGACGTATTCCCTTAATCAAGTCTTCTGTATCAATTAATGCACCTCTTGATGTGTTTACAAGAACTACATTGTCTTTCATCTTGTTTATTGTTTCTGAATTTATCATATGATAAGAATCATCTGTTAATGGACAATGAAGTGAAATCAAATCACTTTCTGCCAACAATGTGTCAAGATCAACATATTCAACAAAATCCAAATCAGGATTTTGATATATGTCATAGGCAATAACTCTCATTCCAAAACCTTTACAGATTCTACACATTGCTGCACCGATTTTTCCGGTGCCGATTATTCCTGCTGTTTTCTTAAAGAAATTAAGTCCTGTAAGACCCACAAGGCTAAAGTTGTTTTCTCTAACCTTGATGTATCCCTTATGAATGTGTCTGTTACTTGCAAGGGCAAGAGCCATAGCGTGTTCTGCTACTGCCTCCGGTGAGTATCCCGGAACTCTCATAACTAAAACTCCTCTTTCCTTAGCTCTTTTAATGTCAACATTATTAAAGCCAGCACATCTTAAAAGAATAATCTTTACACCATTGTCTGCCAAAACATCTATAACCTTAGCACTGAAATCTGAACTTACAAAACCACATACAGCCTCAAAGCCTTTGGCATACACTGCGTTTCTTACGGAAATATCACTATCAACGTATTCGATTTCAATGTCCTCATACTTTGGCAAAACCTTATCAAAAGATTCCTTGTCATATTTCTTTGTATCATAAAATAAAATTTTCATACCTGCACCTTCCTAACATTTAAATTTCCATATGGATTAACTTAGTTATAAAGTTTTAATCGTAATATGTCAATTTTTGTTTTTAGTCAATTTATTATAATCCATCCTGCACTCGTCTCTCTTCCACTGCCTGCTGAACCATCATATCTTTAACCTTCATTAGACGAATCTGTGTGCTACGCTCATTTTCATCCAACTTCATTGTTATATACTTTATGTTTTCCATTGCTTCAGGAATTATTACATGTTCTAAGGCATTTACTCTTCTTCTTGTTTTTTCAATTTCAGTTGCCATAAGCTGACAGGATTTTTCTACCTCTGCCAGTTTAAGCATATCTTCAAAAACAGTACTTAAGGAGTATACTGCGTCATCCAAATCTCCTGCTGTAAAAGCATAGCCATAAGAGTATATGTCATTTCCACTTATTTCGTCATTAGTTGAAAAAGTAGGTATGTCAACGCTCATTACATTCTTAACACCTTGATTAATATTCAGGCTTTTCTTTGATGCCATAAGTGCAGTGTTCAAAACCTGTTCGCTCATTCCTGCCCTTGCAATGGCAAACTCCATGTTGGCATTTTTTATGCCTTTTTCAACTTTAAGTCTTAATTCCATATTTTCTTTTATAAGATCCATAAACTGTCTTACCAGCTCATCTCTTTTATCCTTTAAAAGCTTGTGACCTCTAGTAGCAGAAAGCAGCTTTTTCTTCTGTTTCGTTAATTCCATTCGGGTTGGATTTACTCTTGTTCCTGCCATAATTTTCCCTCATTTCTAAAAACTATCTAAAAAATCAATACAACCAATATTAATTCTAATCCTGCTGCTTATAATATTTTTCAAGGAACTTATCATCAATTCTCTTTAACTCCGACTTAGGAAGCATTGACAAAAGTTTCCAGCCAATATCCATCGTTTCCTCAATGGAACGGTTTGCGTCATAGCCCTGTGAAACATATTCCTTCTCAAACTCGTCTGCAAACTTAGCATAAATAAGATCAATGTCTGACAGTGCAGCCTCACCAAGAATTGTCATAAGTTCTTTGGCTTCCTTGCCTCTTGCGTAGGCTGAGAAAAGCTGATTCATTACGTTACTGTGGTCAGCTCTTGTTTTTCCTTCGCCAATACCTTTGTCCTTAAGTCTTGAAAGAGATGGAAGTACATCTATTGGTGGTGTAATTCCTTTTCTGTAAAGGTCACGGCTTAAGATAATCTGTCCCTCTGTAATATAACCTGTAAGGTCAGGGATAGGATGAGTCTTGTCATCTTCAGGCATTGTAAGAATCGGAATCATTGTAATACTACCGTCTTTGCCACGCTGACGACCTGCACGCTCATACATTGTTGCAAGGTCAGTATACATATATCCCGGATAACCACGTCTGCCCGGAACTTCCTTTCTTGCTGCAGAAACTTCTCTTAATGCGTCTGCGTAGTTTGTAATATCAGTTATAATTACAAGTACGTGCATTCCTTTTTCAAATGCAAGATATTCTGCTGCAGTAAGTGCCATTCTAGGCGTTGCAATACGTTCTACCGCCGGATCATTGGCAAGATTGATAAACAATACCGTTCTGTCAATTGCCCCTGTTTCCTTAAAACTATTTATAAAAAAGTTTGATTCTTCAAAAGTAATACCAACTGCCGCAAAAACAACTGCAAAAGGTTCGTCAGTTCCAATAACCTTTGCCTGTTTTGCAATCTGGGCTGCAAGGTTGGCATGTGGCAAACCTGAAGCTGAAAAGATTGGTAGTTTTTGTCCTCTTACAAGAGTGTTAAGTCCGTCAATTGCTGAAATTCCTGTCTGGATAAATTCAGAAGGATAATTTCTCGCTGCCGGATTCATCGCCACACCGTTAATATCTCGTCTTTCCTCCGGAAGAATGTCAGGACCTCCATCTATTGGATTTCCCAAGCCGTCAAAAACTCTTCCAAGCATATCCGGCGAAACTCCAAGTTCCATGCTTCTTCCAAGAAAACGTACTTTGCTGTTAGACAAATTAATGCCTGTAGAGTCTTCAAATAGCTGAACCAGAGCATTACTTCCATTAACTTCAAGAACTTTACATCTTCTTACTTCACCGTTTGCAAGTTCTATTTCACCTAATTCATCGTAAGTAACATTTTCCACATTTCTAACCATCATAAGTGGTCCTGCTACTTCCTGAATTGTTCTATATTCCTTTGGCATATTAGAAGTCCTCCTTTTCCAGTGTATTTGCCACCTCTTCGGCAAGCTTGTCCATTATTTCATTAAACGCTTCATCAAGCCGGTCTTCGTGTGTATATTTAAAACGTCCGATTGCTTCACGTACAGGCATCTTAATAAGCTTATCAACGCTTGCTCCCTGTTTAAGGGCTTCCATTGACTTATTATAGAAACCAAGTACCAATTCCATCATCATATACTGCTTTCTAAGTGATGTATAGGTATCAACTTCATGGAAAGAGTTCTGATGCAAATAATCTTCTCTTATTGAACGGCTTGCTTCCATCTTTAATCTGTCAGGTGCAGACAAAGCATCCATACCTACCATTTTTACGATTTCATCAAGCTCTGCTTCTTCCTGCAATAATTTCATTAACTCCTGTCGAAGCTTTAACCAATCTTTATTAACATTTTCTTCAAACCATCCACCAATTCTGTCTACATAAAGTGAATAACTTGTAAGCCAGTTAATTGCCGGAAAATGTCTCTTGTATGCAAGGTTTGAATCAAGTCCCCAGAATACTTTTACAATACGAAGTGTTGCCTGAGATACAGGTTCTGAAATATCACCACCTGGAGGAGATACAGCACCGATAACTGACAAAGCTCCTTCCCTGCCTTCTTTTCCAAGTGTAACAACATCCCCGGCACGTTCATAAAACTGTGCAAGACGGCTTCCAAGGTATGCCGGATAACCTTCTTCACCGGGCATTTCCTCCAAACGACCTGACATCTCTCGCAATGCCTCTGCCCAACGGGATGTTGAATCTGCCATTAAAGCTACTGAGTACCCCATATCTCTAAAATATTCTGCAATTGTAATTCCTGTATAAATTGAAGCTTCTCTTGCTGCAACAGGCATATCAGATGTGTTGGCTATAAGAACTGTTCTTTCCATTAATGACTGTCCTGTTTTTGGATCCTTTAATTCCGGGAACTCATTAAGAACGTCTGTCATTTCATTTCCACGCTCACCACAACCAATATATACTACAATATCTGCCTCAGCCCATTTTGCAAGCTGATGCTGAATAACTGTTTTTCCACTTCCAAAAGGTCCCGGAACTGCTGCAACGCCTCCTCTTGCAATTGGAAACAAAGTATCTATAACTCTTTGTCCTGTAACCAAAGGCTTATAAGGTGCCTTTTTTTCCTTATACGGTCTTCCCTTTCTAACAGGCCACTTTTGCATCAGGGTTAATTCCTTTTCACCATCCTCTGTTTTTACAGTAGCAACTGTTTCTGTAACATCGTATGTTCCACCTTTAATACTTGAAATTTCACCCTTAATTCCATATGGAACCATTATTTTCTGAGTAACGGCTGCTGTCTCCTTAACTGTTCCAATAACATCTCCCGGTTCAACAATGTCCCCAACTGAAGCTGTTGGAACAAACTCCCATTTTAACTCTCTTTTCAAAGAAGGTACGGAAACACCTCTCTTTAAAAGATTGCCCGATACCTTCATAATATCATCAAGTGGTCTTTGAATTCCGTCATAAATACTACCGATAAGACCCGGTCCAAGTTCTACTGACATAGGCGCTCCCGTTGATACAACAGGCTCTCCCGGTCCAAGTCCGGCTGTCTCCTCATAAACCTGAATTGATGCTCTATCTTCATGCATTTCTATAATTTCACCAATAAGATGCTTGTCGCTAACCCTAACCACGTCAAACATATTGGCATCACGCATTCCCTCTGCTATTACAAGAGGTCCTGCTACTTTCTTAATTACACCCTTGCTATACTCCATGTTTTATTCCTTCCCAAATACAATATCCGAACCAATAGCCTGCTCTACACAATCCTTAACTCCTTTTACCCCGTCTCCCGTGTTTCCTTTTACACCAGGAATAAGGATAATTGCAGGAACCATCTGCTCTCTGTATTTTTCTATCTCTGCTGAAAGCTGTTTTGCTAACATTTCTGTAATGTATATAATGGCATATTCACCTGCAGCTATTTTTCTTAGCAAATGTGCTGCCTCTGTTACGTCGGTAACCGGAAATGTATCAAGTCCCAGTGCGCTAAAGCCATATATACTGTCATAATCACCTATAACTGCTACTTTATGCATACATTACCCTTACCCTTTCTTTTATAAACTCATTGTCAAAACCATTAATTTTGCCCGAAAGAATAATTTTTACTGTTTTAATTTCATTCTCTCTTGCAATAACATAAGCAATAATCGGTCCTATTGAAAAAGAGTCATATTTCTGTGACTTTATATTTTCCACAATCTTATTGTCACACCAGCATTCAAAAACTGATTTTGATATTTTTAAAGCACTAACTGCCTGACTATAGCCTATCTTTTCAAGATAAGAACAAACTCCATCCAAGCCGTCCTTGCAAGCTATAATCAATTCCGTAACGCTTACTCCGTCACAACTTACAAGTGCTTTTGAAACAAAAGATGCGTCCTTATTTGTAGCTGCACATCTTACTGCTATTTTAATGTCTGATATGGTAACCAGGTCATCTGCGTATTTTTTAATCATTTCATTAGTTGCTTCCTGACCTGCCTGCTTAATTGCCTCCAGTGTTGCCCTGTCAATAATCACATCGCACAACTGTCCATCGCCAGTCTGCATAAGAACTGTTGTTGCATCCTTTGCCGCCTGCTCCATGCCTTTAGGAAGCAGATTGTAATTGCCCTGCCTTATACAATTTTTCAAAAATTCCGTGTCTGTTTTTGTATCTTCATAAAACACATTTTCAGTTTCAAGTTCAGTACAAACCTGCTTAATTGCCGCCTTAAGATTATGGTACTCGTTGGCAATGGTGAGAATCTCACATTGTTCCTTGTCTTCAATTAATTCATCCAGAACCTTCCACGTTCTCCTTCGCTCCTGTTCAAGCATTTCCTCCAAACTCTGGTCCGGGTTTCCGTTCCCCCAGCCCTTGGTTCTTAAGAAATCCATAGCCTCGTCATAATCCTTGCACTGCACCAACTGATTAATGGTTTCATCTGTAAACAAACTACCTTCAAGCGCTCTGATTCTGGCAACACCATAAATATATTCCTGCTCCATGGCATTACCCCCTATCCAAACAACTGCTTATTGGCAATATCTTTTATTCTGTCAATATTAGAATCAAACAAGGCCTTCAAAGTACAATTCTCTTCAATCTCTCCATAAACTAATACAAAACCGTCCTTAATATTAGCCGGCTCCTTATCAATTACAAGCTCTCCCTGATTCTCTGCCACAATCTCTTTTACTCTATCTTCAAAACCATTAGGAATCCTATCCAAATCCTTCTTAGAAAAACAAATCTTTCCCTTGCCCTGCTGAACATTCTTCCTTAAAAGCTTCTCCAAAACGTTAAAATATTCTTCATCATTAAGACCTGCTATACTCTCCCTAGCCTTATCAATAGCCTGTTCAGTAACCTGCTGCTTAGCCCTAAGAATAGAATTACGTTCCAAAAACTCCATACCTGAAACCGTCTTCTCCTCATAAAGCTTGCGGTCAGCCAAAGCCTTCTTCTCAATCGAAACAACTTCTACTTCTACGTCTTTTTTAATTTTATTCATATAGTCCTTGCAAAAAACATCTGCTTCTTTCAGAATTTCATTTGCTTCCTGCTTAGACTGATTTCTAATCTCCTCTACAATGTTATCCAAACCACTCATGCAGCCCCTCCTTTCTTTTGCACGTCATTAACCACAACAACAATTCTCACATAATCTTTTCTCACTGCAATGGTTGAAAACGTGTAATTTCCATTACCTATTTTTTCTTTCAGTATTATTCACTCTAATTACTTTCGCCCCTGTGGGGGATGAAAACTTTAGAAGAAGGTACTCTGAAGCCGTCGGTCCTTAGAAGGTGGGGCAGCGAAAGCTGTCACGGCTTCTTAGTACCGCTACGAGCTGAAGGTAGCGGGAGCGTGCCTTCGATAAAGATTTCATCCTACCACAGGGATGTGAAAGAAAATTATAGTGCAATACCGTTTACCGATAAGAATGATATCAAAAGAGCTAAAATTGCATATGTTTCTACCATTGCAGGGAACAACATTGCTTTTGCGAATTGTTCTGGTCTTTTTGCTACAATTCCAATACTGGCTGCTGATGTTTTTCCCTGATACTTACCTGAGATTAAACCAACTATTGCCATTGGAAGGCATGCTGCCAATATCTGTAATCCCTGTGATGATGTTACTGCAACTGCTCCACTGCCAATGATTCCGATTTTTGATAATGTAATGAATCCAATAAGAAGTCCATATAAGCCCTGTGTGCCCGGAAGTAACTGCATAATAAGTACTTTTGCAAATTTTGATGGATCTTCCGTCATTACTCCTGATGCAGCCTGTCCTGCAATACCTACACCTATTGCTGAACCTGCACCTGCCATAAGTACTGCAAGTGCTGCTCCAAGCAATGCATAAAATAAACCTAAATTATCGAAAAATGTTCCTAAAGTCATAATTAATTCTCCTTTACTTTTACATATTTTGTATCCGCCTTAAATGGTTTAAACTCTCTTCCGCCACCTTCATAAAATTTTCCAAAGAATTCAACAAACTGTAGTCTGTTGGTATGAACGTAGGCTCCCAAAAGGTTTATTGCCATATTGAATGTGTGTCCGATTAGGAAAACCACTATAAAGAAAATTACTCCCACTATTGATTTTCCCATCATTGCTGCCATTGTGTTAATTACCTGGGCTATTACTCCTGTTGCAAGTCCAAGGGCAAGTAATCTTGAATATGATAGCAAATCACTTAGCCAGCTTGTTGTGTCATACAGGCTGTAGGCTCCAAGCACTAATCGCTTCACAGGATTTTTTGCTCTTCTTCCTGCCATAAGAAGTATTCCAACCATGCCACCTATTGTCATTATCTTTGATAGCATACTAAGCCACGCCGGGAAGACTATTGTGCTTCCTGCCAATGAGGCAAATATACTTGTTGGAATAAGCATTAATATTAATCCAATCAAAAATACATACCAAAGAACAACATCGCATACAAATGACATTACATCTTTTTGCTTTAGCATCATATATCCCTTAATTCCAAGTCCGGTAAACAAATGAACAATACCGAAACATAAGCAATATATAAGCATTTTCATTGGCTGTTTAATAGGTTCAAACCACAGCGCCGGTATTCCTATGTTTACTTCAAAGAATGTTTTTCCTATAACTGTTATTGCATCTCCGAAATACCCTCCGAAAAGTATTCCCCATAATAATGTTGAAATGCCACAATACATAAACATTCTAAGTGTTTTCGCCATTGTTTCTTCCATGTTCGGGAATTTTTTTAAAACTATAAAACATCCAATAAACATTAAAAATCCGTAAGCTGCGTCTGACAGCATTATTCCAAATAAGAAATAATAGAAGAATGCTGTTATTGCCGTTGGATCAATTTCCATTTTGTTAGGAAAACCAAATGATGTTACAACACCTTCAACTGCTCCCTGAACTTTTCCGTTAGTTAACAGCACCGGAACGTTCTCTTTTTCCGTTGGCTGTTCCACGTCAATTGCCACATTAAACTTGGTTTCCAGTTCTTCTTTTAATGCCTCAACCTGTTTCTCAGGCATATAACCTGTAACAAAAAAAGTATGTTTGGACTGTAAAAGCTTTCCTACCACCTTGTACTTGTCCGCTCTGGTTTTGTAATAATCTCTTATTTTCTTAAACTCAAATCTGTAATCTGCTTCTCTTTCCATTTGAGCTTTTATATTTTCAATGTCCAGATTATATTCTTTAATTCTATCCTCTCGTTTTGTAACCGAAGCTGTTGGTATGTGATGAACCATAATAGGCGGTTTGCTAAAATCCAGTTGCCTTAAGGCTTTTTCAACCTGCTCCAAATCATGTTTCATATAAAATACGGTTACATAAGTCTGATATTTGTCCGCCGAAACTATCTGCATATACAGTGATTTTGGAAATTCTTTTAAGCTTTCTATTTTTCTTATCAAATCCTGTTCCGTATATGAACCTGAAATAACACCCACCATAAATCCGGTGTTTTTGGTTCCCTGAAAATTCATTGGGACATCAAGTTCAAGCCACGGTTGCAATGCCTGTATTTCGTCTAAGCATTTCTGCTTTCCTGACTCTTTTTCATCTATACTTTTCTTCTGCTCGATTATGTCATTAACAAGCCCGTTAATTTCATTTCGGTTATTTACTATTTCGTAATAATCGTCCGAGCTAATAACTTTCTTTCCTTCAAGGCTTGAAAGCATGGACTTTTCTTCAGGAATATAAGCTTCAAGAATTTCTAATGCATTGTCCGTTAACGCCACCTGTCTCTCGTAAAGTGAAATCTGGGTTGCCGTGTTCACTTTTTCAAACACCTTATCCTCTTTCACTTCCTCATGAACTTCCAGACAGCCCTTTAATTGCAAAAGTTCCAAAATCTTTTTTCGGTCTTTCTTCATTGCGCATATATTTATTTTGCACATTTTCAAAACTGCCATAAATTCTCCATTCTGTCATTTAAATGACGGGTTATGCCTTAAAATGATTTAAATGTTCCCCTCTACCTTAAGATTACACGGATTGTGACCTGCTCTGTAATCTTAAAATAAATACTCTACTATGGCTTTCACCGTGCCATCCATTTTCTCATATGACTTGTTCTTCAATTGCATAACCTTTAAGTCAATCTCTTTCTGTTGCTCCTCATTGTACTTTTCGCATTTTGCAACTGTCTCTGCCATTTCCTTTTCTGCTTTTTCCTTGGCTTCCTTTAACCTTTCAGTTCGATATTCAGCCCCTTGTATCTTAACTTGATTCTTCATGTCCTGCCCGTTAACTTTCGCAGTGCTTATAACCTTGTCCCCTTCAAGCTCTGCTAACCTAACCGCATCAACCGTCTCCTTTATCATACTAACCTCCTTCCCTATACAAAATTGTGCATTCTGTCCGATTTTTTATTGTTTTTTATTACTTTTTGTATATTTTTAACTAATTATGCTAATATAATAATTCATCTAAAAATTATATGCAAGTTACATTTTTAGTCACTAGTACTTTATTTATACATTTTCTCATTCAAGTCGCTTTATTTTACGATTTTAAGGTTATGAATTTATATACTTGGATTCTCTAAAATAGTTTGTGCTTATAAAACAAAATCATACATTTTTAGGAATAATAGTTAAGGAGCTGCACTCCAATGGTTTGTCAACCACTAAAGACACAGCTCCTTAAATGTTTTTAATTTTATTTACCAAGTTAAAACCTTTACTTTGGTTTTTTTAGATATTTGTGTTTTATCTAAACTTGATTTTTTAAACTTACCACAACCGTATATTTCTATTTTTTTCAATTTCTTATTATTTTTCTTAGACATTTTAATTTCTTTTAGTTTCGTACAGCTTTGCAAATAAAGATATCTAAGATTTTTCATTTTTGAAATATCCAATTTTCTTATCTTTTTATTTATGCAATAAGCACTTCCATCTATACTCAGTTTTTTTAGTTTGGCATTCTTTCCAAATTTTATTTTTTTGAATATAGTTTCATAAGAGCTAAATGTTTTTAAAGTTTTCAAATTTGAAACATCTACTTTTCCTTTAATAAGAAGTGATTGGATAGGTTACAAGGCTTTGGATCCTAGAGTTCTTGAATCTCCAACAGTTGAGATTCAAACTCAAATTTCAAGTTGAAATTTTCACACGCTACAAAGCTTATATACTTTAATCCCTTTAACTGATTCAAATTGTAATTTCTGTCACTAAATGTTATTCCAATAGAATCAATTTTTAAGGTTGATAAATACTTAAAGTTTTTTACATAGCCTCTTTCTCCGTTTACCAATGCACATGCAAAATGTATATGACTTACATTCTTAAACACCTCTATTCCTTTAAAGTCTATAACTCTATATTTTTCATCTTGGTAAACCTGCCTTCCATATTTATATCCATCTGTTTCCTGTATATCCGCAGCATCAACAGAAAATGATGTTGGATCTTCCATTTCGTATTGAGATAAATATCCATCTCTATTCATATCATACCTTTTTAAAACAGCACGCCTAACCATTTCATTTGGAAAAGAAGATTCGTCTATTTTTAGTATAGGTTTGTGTTTTGCATATACAGACTCATCATAGTCGGTTGATGTGTCTGCATATATTACCATTGTACTCATAATAATGCTAACAACTAGTAAGATTAAAAAAGTAAATCTCTTCTTCATATTAATCACCTCTCTTCTGTGCTATAGATAAACCGGAACTTTGTATTTCATGCTCCACTTACCGTATTTTTTATTGTTCTTCTTTCCAAAATATGGTCTTACCTTTACATAAATACTGTTCTTGCTGTTTACTTTTATTACGCCTTCCTTAACTTGGTACTTTAAATTAAGTTTTAACTTTTTATTCAATTCTCCTTTTTGAGTATTGAATTTTTTCTTCAGTTTATTGCTTTTTTGTGTAACCACAATCTGATAACCGCTAGCCTTTTTTATTTTATTCGCTACAACGTATAGCTTTTTTGTTTTTACCCTATATTCAAGCTCTGCCACGCTCCCCCTGTTCTTTACCTTTTTTGAATACTGTATAACCGCATCTTTTGGAAAAGCTCCCTCTTCTATTCTGGGATTACTACGTAAATATACTTTTCTTAAAAGATTGTCATCAAAACAATATTTACCAATTAGTTTTATTTTCTTATTAAACTTAACTGTTTTAATATTGTTACCAGCAAAAGCCTGTTCTCCAATTATTTGAATATTGTTTTTTAACTTTAATGTACTAATTCCTGTGTGATAGAAAGCATAGTCGCCGATTTCTTTCAGATTGCCATTCAGTTTCACATCACTCAAATTTCCTAGCTGATAGCAGGCATAAGAGTCTATTTTTTCCACAGTGTCAGGCACCTTCAAAGATTCTCCACCATAAAATAGCACTAATTCTTTCCCATCTTTTGTTAACAACATTCTGTCTTTTTCTTCATAGTACTTGTTGTTATTAATTAAAACTATTTTCGGAAATGGGGCCATGTCGCTGCTAATCATCTCTCCCAAATTTTCACATCTTCCTGCCAACTCCAGTGTTCTTGGAGTGTCTAAGTAAAACGCATTTCCGGTAGCCACAACATCTCCCAATATTGTTACCTTACTTAGATTAAAATATCCTGATAATGATCCTGATGATATTTCCTTAATATCATCTGCCAAAACAATATACCTAACCTGATTTTTTATCTGCCCTACATCTACCTTTTCTAATTTTTCACAACCGCTAAAACTAAGAACACTGCTCTTTTCATCAAATCTCCATTTAACAGATGAATTATTGTAGTCCTTCATATGTTCATTGTTTAACTCCACTTTCTTGTCCTGTACAAAAGATGCTGCATTCACAGAATTACAGGCTAACATAGTTATTACCAATATAATTGCAATTATCTTTTTCATTGGTTTTCCTCCTCTCATCAGATACAAAACACTTGTATCAACACCAATCAATCAGTTTCTTATACTCTTTACTCCTCTCTTTGTTTTTTTATCCACGCTCATTTGGGTTAGTTAAGCCCTTCTATTAAATATAACGAATAAACTCGCCAAAATATGACAACAAAAATAAATTTTTCCGTACCTTGTCTTATATTTATAGCATAACATATTTATGTATACTTTACTTTATATATTTTCCGGCTACGCAATTATACTTTTTAAAAAAGAAGAGATAGCAAGTTAATGCAATAACAAAACTAATACATTAAGGAAATTGTTATGATTTCTTATATATTTATCGCAGCCAATTACGTGTCGTAAAACCGAAACGCTGTCCCACACGTAATTTATTGAAGCTAAGCTTGTTCTATCGCTGCCAATTACGTGTCGTAAAGCGAAAACGTTGTGTCACAAGTAATTTATTGAAGCTAAGCTTGTCTTACCGCTTCCAATTACGTGTCACTGAAAGAAAATGCTGTGTGACAAGTAATCACCCACAAATTCACTACGATTTTGTGAAAAATTACGTGTCAGCAGAAGGAAATCTTATATGACACGTAATTGCCCAAAAATTCACTTTAATATTGTAAAAAATTACGTGTCAGCAGAAAGAAAAGTTATACGACACGTAATCAATGATGTAATTACAAGTTATACTGAACCTCGGGGTGTGGACACTACACTAGACGACTTTATACGAAAAATTAATAGTATCCTCCTCCGGGGTGTGGACATCTCCCCAAACAACTTTGTACGAAAAATAAATATCATACCGCATCCCGAGTCATAGACACCTCCCCAAACCACTTTGTACGTAAAATTAATACTATACTCCCACCCGAGACATAGACACTCCTCCCATACGACTTTGTACAAAAAACAAACTTCAAGTATCCCTACAAAAAAGGCAATCCCCACCAAGGAACTGCCCATATTTTAACTTCTAGTATTCTATTTTTCAATCAACTTTATTGCTAAGCATCCTCCAATCACAAGACTTATAAGCACATTTATTGTGACTATCATTCCTGAGCCGATTATCCCTGTCATATTCATCACTCCCACTTCTTTATTAAATCCTATGTGTATCGCATTATCTTCATTCAGTTTTTTCAACTAAAATCTGTATTTCCAATTAGAAATTCCTTATTGGAAATTACCAATTAGAGATTCCCAATTAAAGACTTCCAATTATGAATTTTCATGCTGCATAATCCCTTTTGGATTTTAAATTTCTTTCCTTCTGATAATGCTTTTCCTTTACACTTTTATACTAATTAAAAAATGTTAAGTTTTGTTTATGATAAAGTTAAATCTTTTTAATATTTGTCTGTGCGGTTAAACTCCATTACAAACTCAACGCCGTTGTGATGATTCTTGGCATAACATACTCCGTTGTGGTTCTTTACAATATTTCTTACAATATAGAGGCCAAGTCCAACGTTTGATTCTTTTACCCTCTCGTCAGTCTGGT
>ERZ791920.925-NODE-925-length-19001-cov-4.449857_pt1 | contig 19001 bp, 16 predicted proteins | sample MGYA00510136_ERZ791920 | MGnify/ENA primary metagenome ERZ791920 (study PRJEB30046, sample SAMN00792066) | human gut metagenome | study: EMG produced TPA metagenomics assembly of the A metagenome-wide association study of gut microbiota in type 2...
ATGCGAAGCCACGGCAAATTCCGTTACTGGGCACGTATGCGTGAACAGTAACAAAATAGTTTGCCGTTGCATTTTTTGTCAAATATTCGTATAATAGGGGTATTCTATATAATATTTTATTTCATTTGCGTGAACCGCTTTCCGGATCCCGAACGGCAGGCGTTTCAGTTATCTACGGAAGGGTCAGGAGGCATATATGGGAAATTTGGATAAAATAAAAAAGCTGGATCAGGAAATTGAAGCGCCGGCGGATTTTACGAGTCCGGAGGTACTGTATAATGAGTTGATTGCCGCCATTCGCAAGTACCATCCGTCGGATGACATCAGCATGATTGAGAAAGCGTACCAGATCGCGTATGACGCACACAAGGATCAGAGGCGTAAATCAGGTGAACCGTATATCATCCACCCGCTCTGTGTGGCGATCATTCTGGCGGATCTGGAGCTGGATAAAGAGACTCTGGTGGCAGGTATCCTGCACGATGTCGTGGAAGATACGGTCATGACAGAGGAGGAGATCACGGCGATCTTTGGCGAGGAGGTAGCGCTTTTAGTAGACGGTGTTACCAAGCTGACCCAGATCTCGTGGACGATCGATAAAGTAGAGATTCAGGCGGAAAACCTGCGTAAGATGTTCTTAGCGATGGCGAAGGACATCCGGGTTATCCTGATTAAGCTGGCAGACCGTCTGCACAATATGCGGACGCTTCAATATATGAAGCCGGAAAAACAGAAAGAAAAGGCGCGTGAAACGATGGATATCTACGCGCCTATTGCTGATCGTCTCGGTATTTCCAAGATCAAGACCGAGCTGGATGATTTGTCTCTCAAATATCTCCAGCCGGAGGTTTACAAAGAATTGTCCGAAAAACTGGCGCTCCGTAAGGACACCAGGGAGGCGTTTATCCATAAGATTATGGATGAAGTCAAGAAACATATGGATGATGCGGGCATCGAAGCCAAGGTAGACGGCCGTGTGAAACATTTCTTCAGCATCTATAAAAAGATGGTAAACCAGGACAAGACGCTGGATCAGATCTATGATATTTTTGCGGTCCGGATTATCGTGGAGAGCGTGAAAGACTGTTATGCGGCGCTCGGTGTCATCCATGAGATGTACAAACCGATTCCGGGACGTTTTAAAGATTATATTGCCATGCCGAAACCGAATATGTACCAGTCGCTGCATACGACTCTGATTGGCAGCAGCGGACAGCCGTTTGAGATTCAGATCCGCACCTATGAGATGCACCGTACCGCTGAGTATGGTATCGCGGCACACTGGAAATATAAGGAGAGCGGCAGCAGCAAGGCGGCGATCGACAGCGCCGAGGCAAAGCTTTCCTGGCTGCGTGAGATCCTGGAATGGCAGCGGGATATGTCCGATAATAAAGAGTTCTTAAGTCTCTTAAAGAGTGATCTGGACCTCTTTACGGATGATGTATACTGCTTTACCCCGACGGGTGATGTCAAGAACCTGCCGAGCGGTTCCACCCCGATCGATTTTGCGTATTCGATCCACAGTGCGGTCGGCAACAAGATGGTTGGTGCCCGTGTCAACGGAAAACTGGTCAACATCGATTATGTCATTAAAAATGGTGACCGTGTCGAGATTATTACCTCCCAGAATTCCAAGGGACCGAGCCGCGACTGGCTGAAACTGGTTAAGAGCACACAGGCGAAGAATAAGATCAACCAGTGGTTCAAGAGCGAGCTGAAAGAGGACAATATTCTGCGCGGCCGTGCGCTTCTGGATAAATATTGTAAGGCGAAGGACATCAATTATTCGGAGTTAAATAAACCGGAATATATGGAAAAAGTCATGAAGCGCTATGCGTACCGTGACTGGGATTCCGTTCTGGCATCGATCGGACATGGCGCCCTCAAAGAGGGACAGGTCATCAACAAGATGCTGGATGAGCGCAACAAGAAGTTAAAGAAGGAAGTAACCGACACGACGATCCTCGATAACATGGCGTCGGATGGAAACAAGGTTCCGGTGATCGCAGCCGGGAAGTCGAAGAGCGGTATCGTTGTCAAGGGAATCCACGATCTGGCGGTTCGTTTTTCGAAGTGCTGCAGCCCGGTTCCGGGCGATGAGATCGTCGGATTTGTCACAAGGGGACGCGGTATCTCGATCCACCGGACGGACTGCATCAATGTGATGAATCTGCCGCAGGAAGAGCGTGAGCGCCTGATTGAAGCCGAGTGGCAGCAGCCGGAAGCACAGACGGGCACGGAAAAATACTCCACCGAAATCAAGATCTATGCGAACAACCGCATCGGCATGTTTGTGGATATTTCCAAGGTATTTACCGAGCGCCAGATCGACATTACCTCGATGAATGTGCGTACAAGCAAGCAGGGCAAGGCGACGATCGTCATGACGTTCGATATTCACGGAATTGAGGAATTAAATAAATTATCTGATAAACTCAGACAGATTGAAGGAGTATTAGATATAGAGAGAACTGCCGGATAAGCGGTTCTCTCTATATTTCACAGGTACTTACACCCTGTGAAAGTTTCACATATTATTAGGAGGAAAAGATGGAGATAAAACGGCTGATCGTGGGAATGGTCCAGACGAACTGTTATATTGCGGTGCATCCGGAGACGAAGGAAGCTGTGATTGTCGATCCGGGCGATGAGGCGGCGCGGATCGAGGATGCACTGGCGCAGACCGGAGCGAAGGCCAAGGCGATTCTGCTGACTCATGGACATTTTGACCATGTGACGGCGATGGAAGAGCTGAGACGGGATCTGGGCGTGCCGGTTTATGCCTGTGAGCAGGAGCAGGCGGTCTTGGCGGATCCGGATAAGAACCTGTCCGTCCAGTTTCAGGGCGGCGGTCTGCATCTGAAAGCGGATATGCTTTTGAAGGATGGAGAGACGTTCGAGGCAGCGGGCTACACGTTCCAGATGCTTCATACACCGGGGCATACGGAAGGTTCCTGTTGTTATTATGTAAAATCAGAGAAGGTGCTGTTTTCGGGAGATACCTTATTTGAAGGTTCTTACGGACGCATCGATTTCCCGACTGGAAGCGGACGTCAGATGATTCATTCGGTGGCAGATATCCTTCTGAACCTGCCGGATGATACGAATGTATATCCGGGACACATGGGATATACGACGATCGCCGACGAAAAACAGTACAATCCGCTGGCGGGATACAGGGGGCGCGAAGCATGATAGCGATTTTGTTAAATGACGCGTCCTTTGAACAGGATATCCGTGAGCTCCTGATGGCATTTTATCCGGGCGAGACATTTACGCACAAGGAAGAGGAAGCCGGGGAGGCGGAGCTGATTGTACGGGGAGTCCGGGACGGAAACTCGTTTTCACTGGATGTGACGCCGGTGAATAAAGAAGCCGTTCACTTTGCTTTGATTTATCCGGATTTTTCCAACCGTTTTGAGACGAAAAATGAGATCAAACAGACGTTATACCGTCTTTTGAGTGCCCAGACCGGCAGAGAGCTTCCGTGGGGGACGCTTACCGGCATCCGTCCGACGAAGATTGCGCTCACGAAGCTGTATGATGGATGGACGGACGAGCAGATCGAGACCTATATGCGCGAGACGTATTTCACCAGCAAGGAAAAGATCGATCTGAGCATCGACGTGGCGGAGCGCGAGAGACGCCTGCTGTCCACGATCGATTATGAGAATGGGTACAGCCTGTATGTGGGAATCCCGTTCTGTCCGACGACCTGCCTGTACTGTTCGTTTACTTCGTTTCCGATTGTGAAATGGGAAAAACGGATGGACCTCTACAAAGAGGCGCTTTTTAAGGAAATGGAATATGTGGCGGAGCAGATGAAGGATCGCCCGCTTTCGACCATCTATTTTGGAGGCGGCACACCGACCTCGTTAAATCCGCAGGATCTGGATGAGATCCTGACAAAGGTGGAAGAATTATTCCCAGTGGAACAGGCAGTTGAATTTACCGTTGAGTCGGGACGTCCGGACAGCATCACGCGCGAAAAGCTGCAGGTGCTCCGGAATCACGGCATTTCCCGTATTTCCATCAATCCGCAGACGATGAAGCAGGCGACGCTTGACCTCATCGGACGCCGTCATACGGTGGAGGATGTGAAGGAAAAATTCCTGCTGGCGCGGGAGCTGGGATTTGACAATATCAATATGGACCTGATCGTGGGCCTGCCGGAGGAGACGATCGACGATGTCCGCCAGACAATGGAGGAGATCAAGGCACTCAGACCGGACAGCGTGACGGTGCATTCGCTGGCGATCAAGCGCGCGGCGCGCCTGAATATCTATAAGGAGCGCTACGGAAATCTGAAGATTGTCAATACACAGGAGATGATTGACCTGACCGCGCAGTATGCCGAGGAGATGGGACTGAAACCGTACTATCTCTACCGCCAGAAAAATATGGCGGGCAATTTTGAAAATGTCGGTTATGCGGTTCCGGGCAAGGAATGTCTCTATAATATATTGATTATGGAAGAAAAACAGACGATCGCCGCCTGCGGTGCGGGAACGACTACCAAGGTTTATTTCCCGGCAGAAAACCGGATTGAGAGGGCGGAGAACGTCAAGGAAGTTGAGCAGTATATCGACCGGATCGATGAGATGATCGGGCGGAAAGAGAAGCTGCTTGGACGAAGAGAGTAAAAACGAAAAATTCACAGATACAGGGTGTCAGATGCAGAAAAACACTTTGTAACAGAGAAACATAAAAATCCAGTTTCCAGCATGGAAAAGTGAAGTTTTCTTTGCGCGGGAAATATGGTCGCAGAAAGACATAGAAGGAGTTTGACACATGGCTTTAAAGAAAAAACCAGTTACAGGCATGAAGGACATTCTTCCGGGCGAGATGGAGATCCGGGATTATGTGCTGAATATCATCAAAGATACCTACCGCGGATACGGCTTCTCAGCGATCGAGACTCCGTGCGTGGAGCACATTGAGAACCTGACCAGCAAGCAGGGCGGCGACAATGAGAAGCTGATCTTCAAGATTTTAAAGAGAGGCGAGAAGCTGAACGTCGAGGCAGCACAGACAGAGGCAGATGTCGTAGACGGTGGTCTCCGCTATGACTTAACTCTGCCGCTCAGCCGTTATTATGCAAACAATTCTGCTAATTTATCAGCGCCGTTCAAGGCGCTGCAGGTCGGAAGCGTATGGCGTGCCGATCGTCCGCAGAAGGGGCGTTTCCGTCAGTTTGTACAGTGTGATATCGATATTTTAGGTGATGCGACAAACCTGGCTGAGATCGAGGAGATTCTGGCGCTTACCAAGGCGCTGAAGCGCATCTGCCCGGACAAGGCATACACTGTCCGCGTCAATGACCGTGCGATCTTAAAGGGCATGGCAGATTACAGCGGATTTCCGGAAAATGAGACCGATAAGGTATTTATCATTCTCGATAAGATGGATAAGATCGGTCTGGACGGTGTCCGCGAAGAGCTGCTTGCAGAAGGTTATGCGCCAGAGGCGGTTGAGAAATACACCGGACTTCTGGCAGAGATTCAGAACGATGCGGCAGGCGTCCGCGCGCTGGGCGAGAAGCTCTCCGGCGTGATGGATCCGGCAAAGGCAGAGAATCTGGCAACGATCATGGAGACTGTTAAAGCGGTTGCAGACATCGAATTCGGTCTTGAATTTGACCCGACGCTGGTGCGCGGCATGGGCTACTATACCGGAACGATTTTTGAGGTTTCCATGGAAGGCTTCGGCGGCTCCGTTGCAGGCGGCGGACGTTACGACAAGCTGATCGGCAAATTTACCGGCGTCGATACACCGGCGTGCGGATTTTCCATCGGTTTTGAGCGTATCATCACGATCCTGATGGATTCCGGTTTCAAAGTACCGGAGGCAGCCGGCAAGAAAGCATTCCTGTATGAGAAAGGTTTAAGCGGCGAGCAGTTCCGTGCCGTCTTAAAGAAAGCACAGGAAGAGCGCGCTAACGGCACCCGCGTGGCAGTCGCACAGATGAACAAGAACAAGAAATTCCAGAAGGAGCAGCTGGCGAAGGACGGCTACGAGGAGATCGTGGAATTTTACAAAGACAGTTTGAAGTGATTCAGTTTTTGAATTTTTCAGATAAAACTATAATAAACGGAGGAAATACTATCATGGCAGAATCTATGGCAGGACTGAAACGTTCCCATCGCTGTACCGAGCTGGGAACTGCCAATATCGGTGAGAAAGTAACCGTTATGGGCTGGGTTCAGAAGAGCAGAAATAAAGGCGGCATTATTTTCGTGGATCTGCGGGATCGTTCTGGTATCCTGCAGCTGATCTTCGAGGAAGCTGACTGCGGCGCTGAGAGCTTTGCAAAGGCAGAAAAGCTGAGAAGCGAGTTCGTTATCGCTGTAACCGGACGCGTAGAGGCACGTTCCGGTGCAGTAAATGAAAACTTAAAGACAGGTGCGATTGAGATCCGCGCGGATTACCTCCGCATTCTGGCAGAGTCTGAGACACCGCCGTTCCCGATCGAGGAGAACTCCAAAACCAAAGAGGATCTTCGCCTGAAATACCGTTACCTGGATCTGAGACGTCCGGATATCCAGAGAAACCTGATGACAAGAAGCCGCGTGGCTATCCTGACCCGTGCATTCTTAGCAGAGGAAGGCTTCCTTGAGATTGAGACTCCGACTCTGATTAAAAGTACTCCGGAGGGCGCGAGAGACTACCTGGTACCGAGCCGTGTACATCCGGGCAGCTTCTATGCACTGCCGCAGTCTCCGCAGCTGTTAAAACAGCTTCTGATGTGTTCTGGATATGACCGCTACTTCCAGCTGGCACGCTGCTATCGTGACGAGGACTTAAGAGCCGATCGTCAGCCTGAGTTTACCCAGATCGATATGGAGCTTTCCTTCGTTGACGTTGAGGACGTTCTGGATGTCAATGAGCGTCTGTTAAAGAAGCTCTTCAAGGAGATCTGCAATTACGATCTGCAGCTTCCGATCCAGCGTATGACCTGGCGCGAGGCAATGGATCGTTTCGGTTCCGATAAGCCGGATCTGCGTTTCGGCATGGAGTTGAAAAACGTATCGGATGTAGTAAAAGACTGCGAGTTCGTTGTATTTAAGAGTGCACTGGAAAATGGCGGCTCTGTCCGCGGTATCAACGCAGAAGGACAGGGCGCTATGCCGAGAAAGAAGATCGATGCGCTGGTTGAGTACGCAAAAGGCTTTGGTGCAAAAGGTCTTGCATATCTGGCAATCCATGAGGACGGTACCTACAAGTGCTCCTTCTCCAAGTTCATGAAGCCGGAAGAGCTGGATGCACTGGTGGCTGCTATGGGCGGTAAGCCGGGCGATCTGCTTCTGTTCGCAGCTGACAAGGATAAAGTTGTATTTGATGTACTTGGAAACTTACGTCTGGAGATCGCTAGACAGCTTGACCTCTTAAAGAAGGATGATTTCAAGTTCCTGTGGGTAACCGAGTTCCCGCTGCTTGAATATTCAGAGGAAGAGGATCGCTACGTAGCTATGCACCATCCATTTACCATGCCGATGGAAGAGGATCTTCCGCTGATCGATACTGATCCGGGCAAGGTACGTGCAAAAGCATACGATATCGTCCTGAACGGTACCGAGATGGGCGGCGGTTCTGTCCGTATCCATCAGGCAGACATCCAGGAGAAGATGTTTGAGGTTCTTGGATTCACGAAGGAGAAAGCACAGGAGCAGTTCGGCTTCCTGTTAGACGCATTCAAATACGGAGTACCGCCGCACGCTGGTCTGGCTTACGGTATGGACCGTATGGTTATGCTGATGGTCGGCGCAGACAGCATCCGCGACGTCATCGCATTCCCGAAGGTAAAAGATGCTTCCTGCCTGATGATGGAAGCACCGTCTCAGGTTGATCCGAAACAGCTTGAAGATCTTTCCATTGGTGTGGTCGAGAGCGATGAAGCGGAGAAGACCGAAGAATAAAATATAAGATATGGAACAGCCTGGGAAGACTGTGAAATAGAACGCAAATAGGGCTGGATGAGAAATGCAGGGAAATACTGGATTTTGTCGGACAGTCCTGTTTTGCGTGTGAGATGAAAAAGTTCCATTTGTCCTTGGCAACTGAATATATAAATTGCTTGCATTGGGGAACTCAGGAGGATGGAAAAGGATTTTGTCTACAGTCTGAGAATGTGCCAAGGCACATTCTTTTTTATAATAGGCGCTTTTCTATATGTGGCAGAAACTATGAATCTTTTGTGAACCTATGGAATCTCCCATCCGAATCTGCTAAAATACAGACAGATTGAGAATGTAATCAGGATATGACAGCGTGGAAAGAGGTTCTGTCATACACGGCAGAGTAAAATAAATGAGGTGAAGATTTTATGGATAAGATTAAAATACTGGTCGTGGACGATGAGGCGAGGATGCGGAAGCTGGTGAAGGACTTCCTTTCGATTAAAGGGTATCAGGTGCTGGAAGCCGGGGACGGCGAGGAGGCGGTGGATCTGTTTTTCCAGCAGAAGGACATTGCGCTGATTCTTCTGGATGTGATGATGCCGAAGATGGACGGCTGGGAGGTTGTGAAGACGATCCGCAAGTATTCGCAGGTGCCGATCATCATGCTGACGGCGAGAGGCGAGGAGAGCGACGAGCTGCAGGGCTTTAATCTGGGCGTGGATGAGTATATTTCCAAACCGTTCAGTCCGAAGATCTTGGTCGCACGTGTGGAGGCGATCCTGCGCCGCAGCAACGGCGGCAGCCAGGATGTGATCGATGTGGGCGGCATCCACATTGATAAGACGGCACATCAGGTCAGCGTGGATGGAAAACCGGTGGATTTAAGCTACAAGGAATTTGAGCTGATGACGTATTTTGCAGAGAATCAGGGAATTGCGCTTTCGAGAGAAAAAATTCTGAATAATGTATGGAATTATGATTATTTCGGCGATGCGCGGACGATCGATACGCATGTGAAGAAGCTTCGGAGTAAGCTGGGCGAGAAAGGCGAGTACATCAAGACGATCTGGGGCATGGGCTACAAATTTGAGGTAAGCGAATGAAACGTTCGGTCCGATGGAAATTTACAATCATATTTGCCGGGTTGATGACGGTTGCAATCGCGCTTATCTGGTGTATCAATAACTGGTTTCTGTCCGGATATTACCAGAATTATAAGATTCATACGCTGGAAAAGGGATATCGGGCGATTGACGCGATTATCCAGGATGAGGTCCGGAATGGCGAGAGTTCGCTGGAGGACGCACAGGCGGAGCTGAATTCGGGTTGGAAAGAGTACCAGAAGTCGAAAGATGGAAGTTCTGATATGGACAGTGCGGATGGCGGTTCGGCTCAGTCTGGTAAAAATGGAACCGGTGATAGGGCTGGCGATGAGACACAGGATGCGTTGGGTGAATATGCGGAAGGTGACACGGTGGTGCTGGAGGATGACTCGGAGGATGCATCGGCGGATGCACTGGGTGGGGAGGAAGCTTCGAGCGGCGGTGTCCGGCTGGCAAATGTGATCCGCGAGCTGCGTGACCGGTCGAATATTTCCCTGCTTTTATATGACAGCGAGAGTGACCAGACACTCGTCTCCTCGGCGCGGGATGTGGAAGTCATGCGTGACCGGGTGCGGCGCTATATCGTCGGTCATGCGGGGGCGAAGCGGGATGTATTGCGGGAATATGACAACTACATGATTCAGAAGACGTTTGACCCGCTCAGCAAGACGTTTTATCTGGAAAGCTGGGGATTTTTCTCGGATAATGCGACCATTTTCATCATGACGATGCCGATGGAGAGCATCCATGAGAGCGCGGCTATCTCAAACCGGTTTCTGATGTTTGTTGGAATCGTGGTAATTCTGGCGGGAAGTATTCTGATTTATTTTATTACCCGGCACATTACAATGCCGATCAAACGGCTGTCGGAGCTGTCGGAAAAGATGTCGAACCTGGATTTTGATGCCCGCTATGAGACAAGCCGCCGCTCGACGGAGGAAATTGATACGCTTGGAAACAGCATGAATGTGCTTTCGGAGCGCCTCAAGACAACGATCGGGGAACTGAAAGAGGCGAATGCACAGCTTAAAAAGGATATTGACGAGAAAGTGCAGATCGATGAGATGCGGAAGGAGTTCATTGCGAATGTGTCGCATGAGTTAAAGACGCCGATCGCGCTGATTCAGGGCTATGCGGAAGGACTCGTCGAGGGCATGGCGGAGGACAAGGAGAACCGCGATTATTACTGCGGCGTTATCATGGACGAGGCTGGAAAAATGAATCGGATGGTGCGCCAGCTTCTGACCTTGACGGCGCTGGAATTTGGGGGAGAGCGGCTGTCTGTGGAGCGGTTTGACCTGACGGAGCTGATTGCCAGTGTGATTTCTTCTTCCGGTGTGCTGCTTAAGCAGAATGAGCTGACTGTGGATTTTGACGGGAAGGAACCGGTCTACGTCATGGGCGATGAATTTAAAATAGAGGAAGTCATCACCAATTATCTGACGAACGCGATTCATCATGTGGGCGGCGGGGAGAAGAAGATTCAGATCCGGATTGACCACCGGCGCGATGGAAAAGAGGTCTGCGTGGAAGTGTTTAACACGGGAAATCCGATCCCGGACGAAGCACTTCCGAACCTCTGGACGAAGTTTTACAAGGTAGATAAAGCGAGAACGCGGGAATATGGCGGCAGCGGCATCGGGCTTTCGATCGTCAAGGCGATCATGGAGATGCACCATAAGGCGTGCGGTGTGAAGAACCATGAGAACGGTGTGGAGTTCTGGTTTACGCTGGACACGGCTGGTGAAAAATGAAAATAAAATTTTGCCAGAGACAGAATCTTAGAATTATGAAATATGTTTCAGAATCGTGATTTGCATTATATATGAGATGATATAAAAAACACTTGAAAATACAGGGAATTTCGGCAGCCTGGGGCAAAAATATTTTGTCCCAATATGGTTGAAATTCCCTGTGTTTTTGCGTTTTTTTGTCCGAAATTAAAATCTTAAATAAATATAAAAGATCCGTCATTTCCTTGACAACGAAAAGAAAAGAAAATATAATAATAACGTAACAAGATTTAATAATTATGTAACATTTCGACCGATAGATAACACCACAGCGATTGGGACTCGATTCTTTTGTTTCAGCAATATCTGCGGGAATCACAAAATCTAATTAAGGAGTTTTGAAGCATGAATTTAAATAGAACAAAGAAACTTTTCAGTATGGTATGCGTGTGCTCAATGCTGACCATTGGCAGCGCGCAGGCAGCTTTTGCGGGGCCGTCTACAGGTTATGAGAGCGACATGGTGGCAACCGTGGCAGCAGACCTTTCGATCTATGCGGATGAGGATGAAAACTCAGAAGTAGTAGCGATGGCTGAAAAGGGCGAGTCCTATGACGTAGTTGGAAAGGCAGATGACAGCTGGATCAAGGTAGCGGCCGGTGAGATGGAAGGCTATTTGAAGGTTCAGAGTAGCGTTATGCTCAGCAAGGCAGAGGAAGCAGCTGCAGTCGCAGATGCATTTGTCGCAGAGCAGAGCAATCTCTCGACCAGAGAGCAGTTAGTCAATTATGCACTGCAGTTTGTAGGTGGACGTTATAAATTTGGTGGCAGCGACCCGCACACAGGGGTTGACTGTTCTGGTTTTACGAAATATGTGATGCAGCACGGTGCCGGTGTGAGCCTGAACCGTTCTTCAACTTCCCAGTCCAAGCAGGGTACAGCAATCAGCGCTGACCAGATGCAGCCGGGCGACCTGATTTTCTACGGAAGCGGAAGAGGTATCAACCATGTAGCGATGTATATCGGCGACGGCAAAGTGGTACATGCTTCAACTGAAAGAACCGGCATCAAGACTTCCCCATGGAACTACCGCACACCGGTTAAGATTGTGAACGTGCTGGGTTAAGAATGAATTTACGAAACATCTGCATTGAACCTTTTCATGAAAAAAGGGTTGGATGCAGATGTTTTTTGATTTCATAGGAAATTGCGTCCGATGAAACAAAAAAATATTACTGGCATAAAAAGTAAGAATTACCCTGCATACTTTTGCAGTAAAATTCCATACTAAGACCTGTAACAAGAAAGTGACGGTTAAGCGGCTGTTCACAGGAAGCCGGAACCGACACGTAGAAAACCTGACAGGGCAGGAATTTAGGAGGAATGACTTATGTCAAGCAAAAACAGTTACAGCAACTATGATAACAGTGCCGAGAAAAACAGCACCAAAAATGCATCCAAGAACAGCTCTAATTATGGTTCCAACCAGAGCCAGAACCGCATGCAGAACCAGAGCCAGAACCGTTCCAGAAATAGCTCTAAAAACCAGTATCAGGACAAGACAGAGGATGATTACAGCGATTGTGACTGATGAGACAGGCAGATAAGAGAAAAAATAGTGAATGCCGGGAATGCGGAATATCCACCGTTTCCCGGCATTTGTTCGTCTTTTGTACTTTCGTGCCAATGGAAGAGGCTGCCGCATCTCCTCTGACACCTGTCCGCCGGACAAAGCATATATTAATATTACATAGAGGTAAAAAAGAAATCGGGTTCTGTCAGAAACCGTTTTTGTATAAAATGAGGAGGGATGACGGATGTATCAGACCATACCGGTGCGGTATCTGGACGCGTGGCTGGAGCAAGGGTACACGGGACGGCTGATTGACCTTCGGACGCCGGAAGAATATAATGTGTCTCACCTCTGCGAGGCGGAAAATATTCCATTTTTATGGCTTCAGGATAACCGGCAGACACTTACAGGTGAACGTCCGCTTCTGTTTTACTGTGCGCGGGGGAGTGAAAGCCTTCTGGTGTGCGGCTGGTATGACCGGATGGGATATGAGGTTTATAATCTGGGCGGCGGTTACCGCTTTTATCAGGGAAAGTATCAGTGCAGTGTTATTGTACACGGGTAGGCACTTTTGGAACCGAAAGTGCCGTAAGAAAACGTGGTGGCAGCAGGAATTTGCCGTATTTAAATGCGAAGCCACGGCAAATTCCGTTACTGGGCACGTATGCGTGAACAGTATCAGTGCAGCCTGAGATAGACACTTTTGCCGCGGCTTTTCATTGACAGATGCAGACCAGTCAACTAGAATAAAAATGGTGAAGACTGTAATGAAAATAAAAGGATTCTTTGCATGAAATGATTTGGCAATGAATCCACAGAGAGATAAGAGGAAAAAAGATTGGAACGATATGAACTGATTGCTCCCTGCCATTTTGGACTGGAAGCAGTGTTAAAAAAAGAGGTAGTGGATCTGGGCTATGAGGTTACCGAGGTGGAAAATGGTCGCGTAACCTTTATCGGCGATGCGGAGGCGATCTGCCGTGCGAATATTTTTCTGCGGACGGCGGAGCGCGTCCTTTTAAAAGTGGGAAGCTTCAAGGCAGTGACCTTTGACGAGCTGTTTGAGGCGACCCGTGCGATTCCGTGGGAGAAATATCTTCCGAAGGACGGTAAATGCTGGGTTAAAAAGGCGTCGTCTATTTCGAGTAAGCTGTTCAGCCCGTCGGATATCCAGAGAATTATGAAAAAGGCGATTGCCCGTCATATGCAGGAATATTACGATCTGGACCGGATGCCGGAGACGGGCAATGAATATCCGCTGCGCGTCTTTTTCTATAAGGATCAGGTGACAGTCGGTATCGATACGAGCGGCGAGTCGCTGCACAAGCGCGGTTACCGTCAGATGACGAGTAAGGCGCCGATCACGGAAACACTGGCAGCGGCGCTGATTCTTCTGACTCCGTGGAAAGCGGACCGGATTCTGGTCGATCCGTTCTGCGGAAGCGGTACTTTCCCAATCGAGGCGGCGATGATCGCGGCAAATATGGCACCGGGCATGAACCGTTCCTTCCTGTCGGAGAGCTGGACAAACCTGATTCCGAAGAAATGCTGGTACGACGCGATCGATGAAGCGACCGAGATGGTGGATGATACCGTAAAGGTAGACATTCAGGGCTACGATATTGACGGAGAGGTAATCAAGGCGGCGCGGGAAAATGCGGAGAGAGCCGGAGTGGATCACATGATTCATTTCCAGGAGCGCCCGGTGGCGCAGCTGAGCCATCCGAAGAAATATGGCTTTATTATCACAAACCCGCCTTACGGCGAGCGTATCGAGGAGAAAAAGAACCTTCCAGCGCTCTATAAGACGATCGGTGAACGGTTTAAGGCGCTGGATTCCTGGTCGATGTACCTGATTACCGCGTATGAGGACGCAGAGCGCTATATTGGCAGGAAAGCGGACAAGAACCGGAAAATCTACAATGGTATGATGAAGACGTATTATTATCAGTTTATGGGTCCGAAGCCGCCGAGAAGAAAAACGGGGGATCAGGTTGAAGCGTAATGTTTTCTATGGGGCGCTTCTGGTGCTTCTGCTGGGATTTCTGGTACGCGAGAACCGTCTGATTCATATTCCGAAGCAGGTGGAAAAGACGGAGGAGAGCGCCGAGTGGCAGCCGGAGTGGTATGAGCAGATGGCCGAGGAGATTAATGACAGCCCGATCACGCTGGAAGTCGATGGAACAATGGTCGATCCGCAGCTTGGAAGCTTGAGAATGTCGCAGGACGGGCAGTTTATGATACCGTATGGGATGCTGCCGGACGCGCTTTCCTGTGCGGCGCTTCTCTACGATGGAAACCGGCTTGTGATGGAGCGCGGCAATACTCATGCGGAGATGACGGTCGGAAGCCCGGAACTTTTGCTTGGGGAGGAGAGCCAGACGATTGCAGCACCCCCAGAGTGGGAAAATGGAATCCTGTATGTGCCGCTTGAGGCGGTGACGGAGGTATTTTCCTATGAAGAAAATTGGGATGCAGAGAACCGGAAAATGGAACTGACCGGGTCAGAGGATCCAGCCACGTTTTTGCCGGAATCCTATGATTACCGGAAGGCTGGCCGGGCACCGGCGGTTAAAAACCAGGGGAGTCTCGGAACGTGCTGGGCGTTTGCATCGGTGATGGCGCTGGAAAGTCGTGTCCGGCCGGAGTGGAATGTCAGCTTTTCGGAGGATCATATGTCCCTCCGGAACAGCTTCCATTTTTCACAGAATGCCGGGGGTGAGTATACGATGTCGATGGCGTATCTGCTGGCGTGGCAGGGGCCGGTGCTGGAAGAAGAGGATCCATACGGCGACGGCTATTCGCCTGACGGTTTAAGCCCTGCTTGTCATGTGCAGGAGATACAGGTGTTGCCGGAGAAGGATTATGAGGCGGTTAAACGGGCGGTTTATCTGTACGGAGGCGTTCAGAGCTCCCTGTATACGGCGATGGTCAGTGACCGCGACGATACGCATTATTACCGGAAAGAGACAGGGGCGTACTGGTATAATGGCGATGAGAAGCCAAATCATGACGTTGTGATCATCGGCTGGGATGACCACTATTCGAGAGACAATTTTAACCAGCCTCCGGAGGGGGATGGCGCGTTTATCTGCGCCAACAGCTGGGGCGGCGAATTTGGGGACGATGGGTATTTTTACGTATCCTACTATGATACAAATATTGGGATCCACAACATTCTCTATTCCGGTATCGAGTCGGCAGATAATTACGACCACATTTACCAGGCAGATCTATGCGGCTGGGTCGGGCAGCTCGGTTACGGAAAAGAATCGGCATTTTTTGCCAATATTTATACGGCAGAGGAGAAAGAAGAGCTGGAGGCAGTCGGCTTCTATGCAACCGGGGAAAATACATCGTATCAGGTATATACCGTGACGGACGCCGAGGGCAGCTCCCAGTTCGGGCGGCGCAGAAAGGTGGCTTCCGGGGAGGTTGCGAACGCCGGATATTATACGGTTTTGCTGGATAAGACGGTGACGCTGGAGGCAGGCGAACGGTTTGCCGTGATTGTCGAGATCACGACGCCGGGAGCGATTCATCCGGTGGCGATCGAGTACAGTTCACCGGATAAGGGACTGACGGTCGATTTAAGCGACGGTGAAGGCTATATCAGTTACCGCGGTTCCTCCTGGGAGCGCGTGGAGACGGAGCAAAACTGCAATGTGTGTTTGAAAGCGTATACGAGGAATGTGGATTCCTGGAATTGATTGCTGGTACGGATGTGAAGGTATGGCGGAAGCTGTTTTTGAAGAACGGTGATTCGGAATGTCGGGATATGAAAAGCCATGCTGTTTGAGGATAAAGGAGCGAGGAAAAGTGAGCGAGAAAATTATATTTGCGACGGGAAATGCGGGAAAGCTGAAAGAGATCCGTGAGATTTTAAAGGATTTAAACCGTGAGATTGTTACGATGCGCGAGGCTGGATTTGAAGGCGAGATCGAGGAAAATGGAACCACCTTCCGCGAGAATGCAGAGATCAAGGCGAAGGCAGTCTGGGAGAAGACGGGCGGCATTGTGCTGGCAGATGATTCTGGACTGGTGATAGATTATTTAAACGGCGAGCCGGGCGTTTATTCAGCGCGGTATTTAGGGGACACAGCGTATGAGGAAAAGAACCGGATTCTGATTGAGCGCGTGAAGGATGCAAAAGGAAAAGAGCGGAGCGCCCGTTTTATGTGCAATATCGCGGCAGTGTTGCCGGATGGCAGAGTGCTTCACACAGAAGCGGCGATGGAGGGCGAGATTGCAAAGAAAGCGGCTGGAAACGGCGGATTTGGATATGATCCGATTCTCTGGCTGCCGGAGTACGGCAAAACGTCAGCAGAGCTCACGATGGAGGAGAAAAACCGTATCAGCCACCGGGGCAAGGCGCTGGAGCGGATGAAGGATGCGCTGAAGGAGGCGCTTGGCGAGTGATGAAAAAGATATTAATTACAAGCGACACTCACCGTCGGGATGGTAATCTGCTGGAAGTCATCCAGAATGAAGCACCGTTTGACATGTTCATTCATCTGGGTGACGCCGAGGGAAGTGAGGACATGATTACGTCGTGGTGTAAGGAGCAGAACCCGGACTGCGAGGTCTATATGGTGCTGGGAAATAATGATTTTTTCTCCCATCTGGACCGTGAGAAGGAGATTTCGATTGGAAAATACCGCACATTTCTAACCCACGGTCATTTTTATAGCGTATCGGTTGGGACGGAGCGCCTGATCGATGAGGCACAGGATCGCGGCGTGCAGATTGCGATGTTTGGACATACCCACAAGCCGTATCTGGAGCGGCGCGGGGATCTGACTGTGTTGAATCCGGGCAGTCTTTCGTTTCCGCGCCAGGAGGGCAGACGCCCGAGCTACATGCTCATGGATCTGGATGACGAGGGCGAGGCGCATTTTACGACCTGCTATTTGTAGAGGTCTGTTACTGGGCACATATGTGTGTCACTGTACACGCATACGTACCCAGTAACTATGCGTGTACAGAAACCGAAAAAGCAAATATCCGCATATTGACGCATTTTCGGTAAATTGTTATAATGAGAGAGATTGTGAAAAAGGTACTTATCAATGATTCAATCGACCCAATAAAGATGCCGGGGACGGAGGTTTCGTTTCCGAGGCAGGAGTATGACATGAGACTGGAAGCTTTAATTCAAAATATGACGGATCAGATCAAAGAGGCGCAGCTAAAACTTGGTTATGCCAGGGAGACGATGCGCCTTTATTATCCGCTTTCTTCCCTGAATGCGATGCTGGAGATGCAGGAGACGGATATCCGGGAGCTGGCGAAGAAGATACGGCATGAGCTGGAGGCGAAGAAGGAGAAAATGGGAGATACCCAGATTCGGATCCACGCCGATCGGATCGTCTTTACGATCCCGCCGGATTTTGTGGAGTATGTCCATGAGCAGGTTCCGGAACCGCCGTTTTTAAAGGAGCTGATCCAGTTGTTTCGGGAAAAGCACGCCTGCACAAAGGAAGAGATTACCGCTGTGTTTGAAAAATTCGGTGCGTATGAGTGCCGGCAGATGCCGGACGGCATGGATTTTGATTATGTCATTTATTTTACAGACAGCAGCATCGATGCATATGATTACTGCATCCGTGAGGAGATGGGGCACACGATTTACCACCGATTTGCACGGGCTGATTTTGAGGCATTGATGACGATTCAATAAAAAGGAGATTAGACGGATGGAAAACGAGACAAAGCAGACAAATACGAATGAACAGGAGCCGGATATCTTCGCACAGAAGTTAAGAGAGGCAGATTCCTTATATGCCATTCTTTCCGGATGTACGAAAGAGCCGTATGTATACTGTGATCCGGAAACAATGGATGATGCCATCCTGCTGTTTACGGACGAAGAGGGCGCAAAGGCAGGCGCACAGAAGCTGGCAGAGCAGCAGATTCCGGTAGGAATCGCGAAGGTAGACAGAAAGAGCCTTCTGCTTTTCTATACCAGCCTTTACACGATGGGTGTCAATGCTATCCAGGTACACGTGGGCGAGGAGCAGAAGATGATTCAGCTGACCGAGTTTGTAAGACGCAAAGACCCGGAGGAGAGCAAGAATGGAAAAGTCTGGGTGGAGAACCCGGAGCTGCACCTGACGATGCTTTACTATATGCAGGATCTGCGCCGTCAGCCAAATCAGGAGATTACGCCGGAATTAAACGATTTACAGGAGGAGATCGGCGCGCACTTCACGAAGGGCCGCTATATCGTGCCGCTTCCAGAGGAAGGAAATGGCATTCCGCTGGTTAAATTAAAGAGCGGAGATATTTTCCAGCCGATCTTTACGGATGTGATCGAGTTCCAGCGTTTCAACCGTGAGAAGAAATTCCGCCCGGTTGTCGTAGATGCGATCAAGCTGGCTCAGGTACTCCCGGAGGAGGCAAAGGGCATCGTTCTCAATCCGCTGGGCGTTAATATGCCGCTGACCGTACAGAAAGTAAAGAAGCAGCCGGAAGCACCGGTCCAGAAGCCGGTATCCGTAGAGGCACAGATCGACGCAGCTATCCGCGAGGTTCAGGCAGAGGCTGGACGGGAGTAGGAAAGGAAAGAGTATATGTATCAGGCAGCAGACGCAAGATATGATGGAATGACCTACAACCGCTGCGGCAGCAGCGGACTCAGACTCCCGGCAGTTTCGCTGGGATTCTGGCATAATTTTGGCAGCACCGGCGTCTAT